>Ga0160452_100027_pt1 | contig 235079 bp, 219 predicted proteins | sample HID1971I_E6MG_FD_108230 | JGI IMG/M metagenome (GOLD analysis project Ga0160452, IMG submission 108230) | Enriched millipede-associated microbial communities from UW Madison campus, WI, USA - HID1971I_E6 MG | ecosystem: Host-associated > Arthropoda: Insects > Digestive system > Unclassified ...
TACGACCTCTATTTCGCCCATCACCGACTCATGACGTTTGACCCGAACCAGCCCGATACACGATGATCAAAGTGTCAACTATGTCCCCGACGAAAGTGTCAACCATGTCCCCGGTCTATACACTGCTGCAAAGAAAGTAACCAAAGAAACAGCTTTCCCCAGCCTAAGCACTTCACACCGGCCGCGGCACAGGCGATTGGCCTAATGGCCCGGCAATAGCGAGTGCCCCCACAAGCAGATAAGGGCTTGGACCGCGCACGGTCTGACACATCGCACCACAGAACAAACTGGTTCAGCACCAAACGGCTCCGGCCCGCTTCGCGGCCGACGGGTCAATCGGGTGTGCGCGTGCTTTCTTGCTGACGCCGCCATCTCAATGCACTGCATACGAAAACCGACGGTTCCCCTCGCAGACCCAACGGCAGCGCGTAGCGCTGTGCCGAAGCTATCTGGTGCTGAACCAGCGCGCTAAAACGTCTAGCTCGTCAGACCGTGCGCGAGCCAAGCCCGGTTGGGCCTTTGGGGGCGACACTTAGGCGAGGGCCACCGCGGGCTGGCAAGCATGGCCAACGTGCGTGTGACCGCGGGCGGTAAGAAGCTGCTTTCTTTGGTTACTTTCTTTGCAGCAGCAAAGAAAGTGACCCCCGCCCCGGGGAGGGGCAGTGCTAATAGACCACCATGAATACAGGCCATCCATAGAAGCCAGAACCTTACTTCTTCCCTTTCGCGATTTTCCAATCGTAATCAATAGTCAACGGCGCATGATCGCTGAACTTGATGTCCCTGAAAATCGACGTCTTCTTCGCGGTCGCGGCGACTTCCTGCGTCGCGATCTGATAGTCGATACGCCACCCGACGTTCTTCGCATACGCCTGACCGCGATTGCTCCACCACGTGTACTGCTCGGGACGCAGATCCAGCGTGCGGAACACATCGATATAACCGACGTCGTCGAAGAGCTTCGTGAGCCACGCGCGTTCTTCCGGCAGGCACCCAGAGTTCTTCTGATTGCTCTTCCAGTTCTTGATGTCGATTTCCTTGTGCACGATGTTCACGTCGCCGCACAGAATGACCTCGCGCTCTTTCGACAGCGAGTCGAGATGCGGCATGAACTCGTCCATGAAGCGATACTTGGCCTGCTGACGCTCGTCGCCACTGGACCCCGACGGCACATACACCGACACCACCGACAGCTTGCCGAAACGCGCTTCCACGTAGCGCCCTTCCGGATCGAACTCTGCCGAGCCGAATCCGATGATCACGTCGTCCGGTTCGTGACGCGTATAGAGGCCCGCGCCGCTGTAACCCTTCTTCACCGCGTGCTGGAAATAGCCCTGAAAGCCGTGCGGCGCGAGAAATTCCGGCGTCAGGTCATCTTGCGAGCACTTGATTTCCTGCACGCACACGACGTCGGATTTCTGCTCGCCGAACCAGTCGAAGAATCCTTTCTTGGCGGCCGAACGGATGCCGTTCAGATTGGCGGTAATCACGCGAAACATACGCTTCCTCTTTTTTTGAGTTCGTTTTATTCGACCTTCACGCCCTTGAGCGATTCCTTCGCGGGCGGAAATTCGAGCTTCATGTCCTGCATCGTGCGCAACAGTAGCTCGGCGACCATCACGTTGCGATGCGTCTTCGAATTGCCCGGAATGATGTACCACGGCGCGTATTCGGTCGACGTCGCGCCGAGCGTATCCGCATACGCCGCCTGATAGTCGTCCCACTCCTTGCGCGCGTCGAGATCGGAGACGTCGAACTTCCAGTGCTTCGTCGGATCGTCGATGCGCGCCTGCAGGCGCTCGCGCTGCTCGTCCTTCGAGATATGCAGGAAGCATTTGACGATGGTCGTGCCGCTATCCGCGAGCAGCGACTCGAAGTCGCGAATATGGCGATAACGCCGCTCGCATTCGTCGGCATCGATCTGCCTCAGCACGCGCGGCACGAGCACGTCTTCGTAATGGCTGCGATTGAAGATCGCGAACTCGCCGGCCTGCGGCGCCTGCGCATGCACGCGCCACAGGAAATCGTGCGCGGCCTCGCGCTCCGACGGCGCGCGGAACGGCACGATGCGCAAGCCGAGCGGATCGACATCGTGGAAAACAGCGCGCACGGTGCCGTCCTTGCCGCTCGTGTCCATGCCTTGCAGCACCAGCAGCACGCGGCGGCGGCGCTGAGCGTGAAGCTTCTCCTGCAGGTCGTCGAGTTGCACGCCGATCGCCGTGAGGCGTTCGCGATCTTCATCTTTCGAGCCGCTCGAAAACGGCTTCGCGGCGGGATCGATCGCGCTCAGGTCGAACGGCTTCAGCTTCTTGCCGCCGTCGAAGAATGGCACGCGAAAGTCGTCGAGTCCGGGTTTCTTTGCCATGTCTCTTTGTTCTTGGGTTCGCCAATGAAAAACGGGCTGCTGCCAGGCTCAATCGGCAGCAGCCCATTCATCCCGCGTCGGGACAAGCTATCAGGATAACTTTTTCTTCAGCAACTCGTTCACTTGCTGCGGATTCGCCTTGCCCTTGGTCGCCTTCATCGCCTGGCCGATCAACGCGTTGAACGCCTTCTCCTTGCCCGCGCGGAATTCGTCGACCGATTTCTGGTTCGCCGCGAGCACTTCGTCGATGATCGCTTCGAGCGCGCCGGTGTCGGAAATCTGCTTCAGGCCCTTCGCGTCGATGATGCGGTCCGCCGCAGCATCGTCCGTCGCCTTCTCGTCCCAGATCGTCTGGAAGATGTCCTTCGCGATCTTGTTGGAGATGGTGCCGTCGGCGATGCGTTGCAGGATCAGCGCGAGCTGTGCGCTCGAAACCGGCGATTCGCCGATGTCGAGCGATTCGCGGTTCAGTTGCGCGGAGAAGTCGCCCATCATCCAGTTCGCGGCGATCTTCGCTTGCGCGGCGCCCGCTTTCTGCACGAGCGCCTCGAAGTACGACGCCATCGCCTTCGACGATGTCAGCACGCCCGCGTCATACGGCGTGAGGCCGTACGTATCGACGAAACGCTTCTGCATGTCCCCCGGAAGCTCGGGCATTTCGCCCTTCACGCGCTCGACCCACGATGACTCGATCACGAGCGGCATCAGGTCCGGGTCCGGGAAATAGCGGTAATCGTGCGCGTCTTCCTTGCTGCGCATCGAACGCGTTTCGCGCTTGTCCGGATCGTAGAGACGCGTTTCCTGAACCACCGTGCCGCCATCTTCGATCAGTTCGATCTGACGACGCACTTCGTACTGAATCGCTTCTTCGAGAAAACGGAACGAGTTCAGGTTCTTGATCTCGGCGCGCGTGCCGAATTCCTTCTGGCCGACCGGACGCACCGACACGTTCGCGTCGCAACGGAACGAACCTTCCTGCATGTTGCCGTCACAAATGCCGAGCCACACGACGAGGCCATGCAGCGCCTTCGCATACGCGACCGCTTCCGCCGCGCTGCGCATTTCCGGCTCCGTGACGATCTCGAGCAGCGGCGTGCCCGCGCGATTCAGGTCGATGCCCGTCATGCCCGCGAAGTCTTCGTGCAACGACTTGCCCGCGTCCTCTTCGAGGTGAGCGCGCGTCAGGTTGACGGTCTTCGAATACGCTTCCTTGCCCGTCTTTTCGTTGGCCGGAACCTGGATCGTGATCTGACCGCCCTGCACGACCGGAATCTCGTACTGGCTGATCTGATAGCCCTTCGGAAGATCCGGATAGAAGTAGTTCTTGCGCGCGAAGATGCTGCGCGGTGCGATGTGCGCGCCGATCGACAGCCCGAAGCGGATCGCGCGCTCGACAGCGCCGCGGTTCATCACGGGCAGCACGCCTGGCAACGCGAGATCGACGGGACTCGCCTGCGAGTTCGGGCTCGCGCCGAACTGAGTCGGCGCGCCCGAAAAAATCTTGGAGACGGTGGAAAGCTGCGCGTGCGTTTCCAGACCGATGACGACTTCCCACTGCATGTTCACACCCCCGATGCCGATGGTGCCTTGCGGTGCCAGTCGGTCGCGCGCTGGAACGCGTCGGCGACCTGGAGCATCCGGGCTTCGTTGAAATAGTTGCCGACGATCTGCAGGCCGACCGGACGACTCGCGTTCGCGCCCGCGCCAAAGCCGCACGGCACGCTCATGCCGGGCAGGCCAGCGAGACTCACGGACAGCGTGTAGATATCGGCGAGATACATCTGCACGGGATCGTCGGTCTTCTCGCCGAGATTCCACGCGACGGACGGCGCGACCGGCCCCATGATGACGTCGCAGTGCGTGAACGCTTCCTGGAAGTCCCGCGCGATGATGCGGCGGATCTTCTGCGCCTGCAGGTAGTACGCGTCGTAATAGCCGTGCGACAGCACATACGTGCCGACGAGAATCCGGCGCTTCACTTCCGGCCCGAAGCCTTCCGCGCGCGACTTCTTGTACATGTCGAGCAGATCGCGGTACTCGGCCGCGCGATGCCCGTAGCGCACGCCATCGAAGCGCGACAGGTTTGACGAAGCCTCCGCCGGCGCGATGACGTAGTACACGGGAATCGACAGCTCGGTCTGCGGCAGCGACACCTCGACGAGCGTCGCGCCGAGCGCTTCGTATTGCTTCAGCGCCGCGTCGATGGACGCGCGCACATCGTCGGCGAGACCGGCGCCGAAGTACTCCTTCGGCATGCCGATGCGCAGGCCCGCGAGCGGCTTGCTGGCATCGCCGCCGTTCCATGTCTTGCCGAGATAGCGCGTGTAATCTTCGTTCTCGCGTTGCAGGCTGGTCGAGTCGCGCTCGTCGAAGCCGCCCATCGCGTTGAGCAGCAGCGCGCAGTCGTGCGCGGTCTGCGCCATCGGGCCGCCCTGATCCAGCGACGATGCGAACGCGATCATTCCGTAACGCGAAACGCGGCCGTAAGTCGGCTTGATGCCCGTGATGCCGGTGAACGACGCGGGCTGACGGATCGAGCCGCCGGTATCGGTGCCGGTCGCGGCGGGCGCGAGACGCGCGGCCACGGCGGCGGCCGAGCCGCCCGACGAGCCGCCCGGCACCGCCTTGAGATCCCACGGATTCTTCACCGCGCCGAAGTACGAATTCTCGTTGGACGAGCCCATCGCGAACTCGTCCATGTTGGTCTTGCCGAGGCACACCATGCCGGCGTGCTTCAGACGATCGACGACGGTCGCATCGAACGGGCTCGCGTAGTTTTCGAGCATGTGCGAGCCGGCCGTCGACGCCCAGCCGCGCGTGACGAAGACGTCCTTGTGCGCGATCGGCAGGCCCGTGAGCGCACCGGCATTGCCCTGCGCGATGAGCGCGTCGGCGGCTTTCGCCTGTTCGAGCGTGAGCTCGGAATCGACGCCGATGAACGCATTCAACGCCTTCGCGGCCTCGATACGTTGCAGATACGACTGCGCCAGTTCGACCGCGGAGACTTCCTTCGAGTCGAGCGCCGCGCGCAGTTCGGTCAAGCTCTTTTGATGCATTGCAGTTCCCTGATGAGCGCGGGCATTCGATCCGCGCGCAATGTCACTTGATGGGCGCGTGAAGCGCCTTATTCGATCACTTTCGGCACGAGATAGAGCCCGTCCTGCACCGCAGGCGCGGAACGCTGGAACTCTTCGCGCTCGACACGCTCTGAGACAGCGTCGTCACGCAGACGCAGCGCGACTTCCTCGATCTGCTCAATCGGATGCGCGAGCGGTTCGATGCCGGTCGTATCGACGGCCTGCATCTGCTCGACGAGACCGAAAAAGTCGTTGAGACGCGCGAGCGTGGGTTCGGCTTCGTGGTCGGGCAATTCGAGCCGCGCGAGGTGCGCGATGCGTTTTACGTCGGTCAGGGTCAAAGACATGGAATCACCGGAGAAAGCGTGGACAGCCTCAATCTCGAAAACCTTCGCTGTGACAGCCAGTTACGATCTTGAAAGGAGCCCTCGGAAGCAGGTCTGGCGATGGCATAAAGTGCCATCCTTTTCCTATAGATACCCACAAATTATAAGGTATCATTACACGTTCGACTCACCTCTGGATCGGCTTGTCAGCGGCTTTCTCCCTGAATCATTGAATTGTGAGAAACGTTTGCGTGCGGCGTTCCATTCTGCGGTAGATTTCTTCCCGGATTTGCACTTCGCGGCGAGCGTTCGCCGCCCCGGCAAACCGTTATTTTTTCCGCTGCCGTCCCCGGCGCTCCTCGCGACGAACGGCCACCCAGCGAGACAGGATTTTTGAATGTTCGGTTTTTTGCGCAGCTATTTCTCCAACGACCTGGCGATTGACCTTGGCACCGCCAACACGCTGATCTACATGCGCGGCAAGGGCATCGTCCTCGACGAGCCTTCGGTCGTTGCCATTCGCCAGGAAGGCGGCCCCAACGGCAAGAAGACGATTCAGGCGGTAGGCAAGGAAGCCAAGCAGATGCTCGGTAAAGTGCCGGGCAACATCGAGGCTATCCGCCCGATGAAGGACGGCGTGATCGCCGACTTCACCGTCACCGAGCAGATGATCAAGCAGTTCATCAAGACCGCTCACGAATCCCGCATGTTTTCGCCGTCGCCGCGCATCATCATTTGCGTGCCGTGCGGCTCCACACAGGTCGAGCGTCGCGCGATCAAGGAAGCGGCACACGGCGCGGGCGCGTCGCAGGTCTATCTGATCGAAGAACCGATGGCCGCTGCAATCGGCGCGGGCCTGCCGGTCTCGGAAGCCACCGGCTCGATGGTCGTCGACATCGGCGGCGGCACGACCGAAGTCGGCGTCATCTCGCTCGGCGGCATCGTGTACAAAGGCTCCGTGCGAGTCGGCGGCGACAAGTTCGACGAGGCCATCGTCAACTACATCCGCCGCAACTACGGCATGCTGATCGGCGAGCAAACCGCCGAAGCCATCAAGAAGGAAATCGGTTCGGCATTCCCCGGCTCCGAAGTGAAGGAAATGGAAGTCAAGGGCCGCAACCTGTCCGAAGGCATTCCGCGCAGCTTCACCATTTCGAGCAACGAAATTCTCGAAGCGCTGACGGACCCGCTGAACCAGATCGTGTCGTCGGTGAAGATCGCGCTGGAACAGACGCCGCCGGAACTCGGCGCGGACATCGCCGAGCGCGGCATGATGCTGACGGGCGGTGGCGCACTCCTGCGCGACCTCGACCGCCTGCTCGCGGAAGAAACCGGCCTTCCGGTGCTCGTCGCCGAAGATCCGCTGACCTGCGTGGTGCGTGGTTCGGGCATGGCGCTCGAACGCATGGACAAGCTCGGCAGCATCTTCTCGTACGAGTGATCTCCCTGCTGAAGACTTTCGCTCTCCGTCCCCTGAGCGGAATGGTCTTCGACGCGACAATCAAACACGCCCGCGTAACGCGGCGGGCGCACGGCCCGGCATCTGTCCGGGCCGTTGTCGAAACAGCGTAGGGCAGGTTCGCCACCGGCGAGAAAACCTGCAGCATCGATCCATCCGTTCACGCCCTCGGCGCCGACCATGGAATACAGTCCGCCGCCCCTTTTCAAGCAAGGCCCCTCCGCGCTCGCGCGCCTGATCTTCTTCGTGGTGCTCGCCATCGCGCTGCTCATTTCAGATGCTCGCTACAGCACGCTGGAAATCGTTCGCGGCATGCTCGGCGCGGGGCTTTACCCGTTGCAGCGCGCCGCGCTGGTGCCGCGCGACATCTTCATGGGCGCGGCCGATCTCGCCGTGACGAGCGCGACCTTGCGTAGCCAGAACGCGAAACTGGCCGACAAAAATCTGGAACTGTCCGTGAAAGCCGGCGATGCAGCGCAACTCGCTACCGAGAACGCGCATTTGCGCGCGCTGCTCAATCTGCAATCGCGCGCCACCACCGAAGAAACGCCCGCCGAAATCCAGTACGACACGCGCGATCCGTTCACGCAAAAAGTCGTGATCGGCAAAGGCTCGCAGCAGAATATCCAGGATGGCGCGCCTGTCGTCACGGAAGACGGCGTGATCGGCCAGGTCACGCGCGTATTTCCGCTGCAATCGGAGGTCACGCTTCTCACCGACAAGGATCAGGCCGTGCCGGTGCAAATCGCGCGCACCGGATTGCGCAGCGTGATTTACGGGACGCCGAAGGGCGACACGCTCGATCTTCGCTTCGTGCCGATCAGCGCCGACGTGCAAGCCGGCGACGAACTCGTCACGAGCGGTCTCGACGGCATCTATCCGCCGGGACTGCGGGTCGCGAAGGTGCTGCGTGTCGACAAGCAGGCGGACACGGCGTTCGCGCGCGTCGTCTGCGTGCCGATCGCGGCGGTGCGCGGCGCGCGTCAGTTGCTCGTGCTGCATTACAACGTCAACGTGCCGCCGAATCCGATCGAAGTCGAAGCGGCCGCGGCTGCCAAGGAAGCGAAGGAAAACAAGGGCAAGAAGAAGGCCGCGCCGAAGGCGGCGGCAGCGGCGGGCGCAAGCGGCGCATCTTCGCCTGCGGGCGCGTCCGCTCCGACGCCCGGTTCCGCGGTCGCGGCGACCGCGCCGGCCAAGCCCGCCGAGGCTCCACCGGCGAAGGCCGCGGCGCCCAAGGCGGCATCGGGCGCGGCGGCGAAGCCGTCGAAGAAGGCGCACGCGCCGAAACCCGCATCCTCGGGAGCCGCGCGATGAACCGCCCGCAATACATCCTTCAGCCGGTCAATCCGTACTTCATCACGTTCAGTCTGGCTGCCGCGTTTCTGCTGAACCTGATGCCGTGGGGGCGGCTCATCGGCGTGCCGGATTTCGTCGCGCTCGTCCTGCTCTTCTGGAACGTGCATCAACCGCGCAAGGTCGGCATGGGCATCGCGTTCATGCTCGGCATTCTGATGGATGTTCACAACGCGAATCTGCTCGGCGAGCACGCGCTGGCTTACACGCTTCTTTCGTACGGCGCGATCACCATTCACCGTCGCGTGTTGTGGATGACGTTGCCCGTGCAGATGTTCGTCGTCGCGCCGCTCCTCGTGGGCGCGCATCTCGTGCCGTTCATCATCCGCCTGATGACGGGCGCGGCGTTCCCCGGCTGGAGTTATCTGATCAACGGATTCGTCGAGGCGCTGCTCTGGCCGATCGCGAGCTTCCTTTTGCTGATGCCGCAGCGCCGCGCCGCCGATCCGGACGACACGCGTCCAATCTGAGTCCCGCCGCGCGACGCCGCATCACCGAATAAACCGTCGCGCGCGAACTACACTTGAATCGCGAGCAAACCGCGAAAGCTGCATGACCGAAATAAAGAACACCGAGCAACAGTTGTCGAAGTTCCGCCTGCGCGTCGCGGCGGCGGGACTGTTCGTGTTCGTCTGCTTCGGGCTGATCGGGCTGCGCTTTCTCTATCTTCAGGTCTGGCATTTCAGCAAATACTCGTTGCAGGCGAACGAGAACCGAATTTCCGTTGCGCCGATCGTGCCGAACCGCGGCATCATCACCGACCGCAACGGCGTCGTGCTGGCGAAGAACTACTCCGCGTACACGCTGGAAATCACGCGTTCGAAGATCAACGGCACGCTCGACGAAACGATCGACGAGCTCTCGCAAGTCATTCCGATCGACGCACGCGACCGCCGCCGTTTCAAGAAGCTGCTCGAAGACTCGAAGAATTTCGAAAGCCTGCCGATCCGCACGCGTCTCACCGACGAGGAAGTCGCGAAGTTCACCGCGCAGCGCTTCCGTTTTCCGGGCGTCGAAGTGCGCGCGCGCCTGTTTCGCCAATATCCGCTCGGCACCACTGCCGCGCACGTGATCGGCTATATCGGACGCATTTCGCAGCGCGATCAGGAGCGCATCGACGACGCAAGCGACGCCAACGACGAAAGCTCGGATCACTACGATCCGCGCCTCGACGCCAACAACTACAAGGGCACGGATTACGTCGGCAAGATCGGTGTCGAGCAGAGCTACGAGACCGAACTGCACGGCCTGACCGGTTTCGAGGAAGTGGAAGTCACCGCGGGCGGCCGCCCGGTGCGCACGATGTCGCGCACGCAGGCGACGCCGGGCAACAACCTTCAGTTGTCGCTGGATATCGGCTTGCAGCAGGTCGCCGAGCAGGCGTTCGCGGGCAAGCGCGGCGCGCTCGTCGCGATCGAGCCTTCCACCGGCGACGTGCTCGCGTTCGTGTCCGCGCCGAGCTTCGATCCGAATTCGTTCGTCGACGGCATCGATCAGCAAACCTGGGACGCGCTCAACAATTCGCCGGATCACCCGCTCCTGAACCGTCCGCTGCACGGCACATATCCGCCGGGTTCGACCTACAAGCCATTCATGGCGCTCGCCGCGCTGACGCTGCACAAGCGGACGCCGGGTTGGGGCTTCCAGGATCCGGGTTACTTCACGTTCGGCGGCCACACGTTCCGCAACGACGTGCGCTCGGGCCAGGGCTGGGTGGACATGAACCGCGCGATCGTCGTTTCGAACGACACGTACTTCTACATGCTCGCGCGCGATCTCGGCGTGAACGCGATGGCCGGCTTCATGAAGCCGTGGGGCTTCGGGCAGATCACCGGCATCGATATCGCGGGCGAGGCGCGCGGCATCCTTCCGTCGACGGAATGGAAGCGCAAGGCATACCGCAAGCCCGAGCAGCAGCGCTGGTACGAGGGCGAAACGATCAGTCTGGGTATCGGTCAGGGCTACAACTCGTTCACGATCCTGCAACTCGCGCATGCCACCGCGACGCTCGCGAACAACGGCGTCGTGATGAAGCCGCACCTCGTACGCGATATCGAAAATCCGATCTCGAAGGCGACGCGCCCTGTCGTGCGCGATCCGAGCGACAAGATCGCCGTGCAGCAGAAGGACGTGGATTTCATCAAGCGCGCGATGGAGGGCGTCGTCACCAACGGCACGGCGGCGAAGGTGTTCGCGGGCGCGCCGTATCTGGCGGCCGGCAAGACCGGCACCGCGCAGGTCTATTCGTTGCAGGGCGCGAACTACAAGGGGCACGCGCTCGCGGAGCATCTGCGCGACCACGCGCTGTTCATCGCGTTCGCGCCGGCCGAGCAGCCGAAGATCGCGCTCGCGCTGATCGTCGAGAACGGCGGCTGGGGCGCCGAATCCGCAGGGCCGATCGCGCGCAAGGTGCTCGACTATTACCTGGTCGACCGTCTGAAGCCGGGCGCGGAAGCGGCGGCTGTCGCGGCGGCGGCCTCGGCGACAACCGACGCCGGCCTGCCGACGATCGGAGGCACGCAACCACCCGCCGCCATCGCGTTGCCTGCGTCCGTTGCGAATTCGTCGCCGGCGCTTTCACCTCAGGCTGCGTCGAATCCCGAGGTCGCGAAGGCGGCTTCCGCTCCGGCGCTTCCCGCTTCCGCTCCGAAAACCTCGAAGCCGCGCGCCGCGTCGTCGACGCCCGCAGCGCCCGCGGCGGCGCTGCCCGCATCCACGCCCGGCCGCACGCCCGCGCCGAAAAAGCGCCCGACCGAGCCGACGCCCTCGATGGTGCGCGGCAATGAAAACGACGGCGTGCGCGTTCTCGCGCCGTCCGGCGGCATCGACGAGTAAAGGAAACCGCCATGCAACTGCACATGCAATTCGACAAGCGCGAACTGCTGGACCGCGCCAAGCGCATGTTCGCGGGCTTCGACAAACCGCTTGCGCTCATCGTGTTCCTGCTGCTCGGCGTCGGAATCGTGACGCTGTACAGCGCCAGTCTCGATATGCCGGGACGCGTCGAAGACCAATTGCGTAACATCATGCTGACCTTCGGCCTGATGTGGGTACTCGCCAACATCCCGCCGCAGATGCTGATGCGCTTCGCCGTGCCGCTCTATACGGTCGGCGTCGCGTTGCTGATCGCGGTCGCCGCGTTCGGGTTGACTCGCAAGGGCGCGAAACGCTGGCTCAACGTCGGCGTCGTGATCCAGCCATCCGAGATCATGAAGATCGCGATGCCGCTGATGCTCGCCTGGTACTACCAGAAGCGTGAAAGCAATATCCGCTGGTGGGATTACATCGTCGGCTTTGTGATTTTGCTGCTGCCCGTGGGTCTGATCGCAAAGCAGCCGGATCTGGGCACAGCGGTACTCGTGTTCGCGGCGGGCATGTTCGTCATCTATTTCGCCGGATTGAGTTTCAAACTGATCTTGCCGGTGCTGATTGCCGCGGTCATCGCGGTGGCGAGCATCGCGGTCTTTCAGGACAAGATCTGTCAGCCCGATGTGGTCTGGCCGATGATGCACGACTATCAAAAGCACCGCATCTGCACGCTGCTCGACCCGACGTCCGATCCGCTCGGCAAAGGCTTCCACACGATTCAGGCGGTGATCGCGATCGGCTCGGGCGGCACGTTCGGCAAAGGCTGGTTGCAGGGCACGCAGGCGCACCTCGAATTTATCCCCGAAAAGCACACCGACTTCATCTTCGCCGTGTTCTCCGAGGAGTTCGGGCTCGCGGGCGGGCTCGTGCTGCTCTTCCTCTACATGGCGCTCATCGCGCGCGGGCTGTTCATCGCGGCGAACGGCGCGACTTTCTTCGGGCGATTATTGGCCGGTTCGCTCACCCTCGCGTTCTTCACGTACGCGTTCGTCAATATCGGCATGGTGAGCGGCATTCTGCCCGTGGTCGGCGTGCCGCTTCCGTTCATGAGTTACGGCGGGACCGCGTTGACGACGCTCGGCGTCGCGGTCGGGCTGATCATGAGCGTCGCTCGTCAAAAGCGGCTGATGCAGAGTTAGCGTTTCGCCGTCCTTCTTTCAAACGCAAAAGCCGCGGCTCTCCCGCGGCTTTTTGCTTTTTGGAGCCTGCCTTCACTGCGGCTTCTGCTGCTCCAGTTCCGCGCTCAACTGCAGATATTTCAGCTTGGCGGCCGGATCGCCCTGCGCCGCCGCAGCAGCGTAATAGGCGCGCGCGACATTCAAGTTCCGCTCGACGCCATCGCCGCCGCGCTCATAGAACGAACCCGCGACATATTGCGCGGTCATGTCGCCGCCTTGCGCCGCTTTCTTGTACCAGGTGAACGCCTGCGTGTTGTCGCGCGTGGTGCCGCGTCCATCGAGAAACTGATTGGCGAGCGCGAGTTCGGCCTGCACGTGCCCCTGATTCGCCGCGCGCAGGAACCAGCGATGCGCTTCCGCCGGATCTTTCTCGACGAACTGTCCATCGTCGTACATCTTGCCGTAGACGTATTGCGCGTGGGTCATGTTCGCGTCGGCGGCGCGACGCAACCATTTCTTGCCTTCCGGCACGTCAGCCGCGCCGCCCTCGCCGTTGAGCAGCATCATCGCGTAATTGAATTGGGCGAGGCGGCTGCCCTTCTGCGCCGCGCGGCGGAACTCCGAGCGCGCCGCGACGAGGTTGCCGGCGTTGTAATCCGCCACGGCGTTTTGCGTGGTGATATCCGTCGGCTTGGGCGCGTCGTCGGCGTGGGCGGCGCCGATCGATATCGACAGGCTCACCGCGGCGACAGCCGACGCGATGGCGATTTTCATGATCTCGCCTCCTGCAACGCCTGACGCGTCGCCTTCAACAGCCACATCACATCCGCGCCGATCGCGACGAGCTTGATGCCCGCCTGCGCGTATTGCTTCGCGCTGGCCGCATCGAGCGCGAAGATGCCGCTCGCGATGCCCGCTCGGTTTGCAGCATCGACAATTTTCGTGATCGCCGCCTGCACGTCCGGATGCTTGCCGTCGCCGAGATGTCCCAAGCTCGCCGCCAGATCCGCGGGCCCGATGAACAGGCAATCGACGCCCGGCGTCGCGGCGATTTCGTCGACGGCTTCGAGCGCCGCCACCGATTCGATCTGCACGATCGTCGCGATCTGCGCATTCGCGCTCGCCATGTAATCGCGGCGCATGCCGTATGCCGCCGCGCGCACCGCGCCCGCGACACCGCGCAAGCCTTGCAGCGCCGATTCCGTCGGATACTGCGTGAGCCGCACGATGCGCGCCGCCTCTTCGGCCGATTGCACGTTCGGGAACATCAGCGTGCGCGCGCCCGCGTCGAGCGCGCGTTTGACTAGCCAGCCTTCGTTGGCCGGCACGCGCACGATCGGCTCGCTCGGCAGATGCGCGGCGGCGATCGCGCGCAGTTGAGCGACGACGTCCGCGCTATCGTTCGGCGAGTGCTCCATGTCGATGCACAGCCAGTCGAAGCCCGCATGTGCGAGCGCTTCGGCGGCATCGGCGCTGCCGAGCGACAGCCACAGTCCGAACAACGTGCCCGGTTCGGAAAAGCGTTGCTTCAGGGGATTGGTGAACGTGCTCATCGCGCGGCTCCTTCAGCAGTTTGAAGGATGACCGCGCGCGGTGGCGCAAATGAAAACGACAGAAGAAGTGCCGGCATGCGTGCGCTCCGTGTCTCGTCGCCTCGGGTGGTGGGCGACTCATCGGACGATCATACCGTGACGAACGCGCGCGCGCCGGACGTGCTCCGGGCCGCTCGCGCGCGAAAAATCAGCCGCGCTCGACGTCGGCCCAGCAGTTCGGCGTTTCGAAGAGACGCACGCGCTTCAGCTTGAGATTGACGCCGTAATGGGCGTCGTAGACGTCGGCGAGAATGTTGAAGGCAACCGCCGCCAGGTTCTCCACGGTCGGAATGCGATCGAGCACGACAGTCTTGTGATCCGGCAGCGTCTGCAGGAATTCGCGCACCTTGACATCGCCTTCATAAACGATGAACGCGTGATCCCACTTGTTGACGAGATGTTCCATTGCCAGCGCTTTCACGTCGGCGAAGTCCATCACCATGCCGCGGTCGGGGGCGCCTTCCACGTCGACGAGATCGCCTTGCAGCGTGATTTCGAGCACGTAGCGATGCCCGTGCAAATTGCGGCACTGGCTGCGGTGATCGGGAATGCGGTGGCCCGCATCGAATTCGAGTTTTCGGGTAATCGTCTGCACGTCGGCTGACCGTCTTATCAGGGGATGTTCAAATATTTGTGCGTCTGCATCGACAGGCGCCACTTCGGATGGCGCTTGCACCAGTCGATCGCCAGCTTCGTGTTGATGTCGCGCGACGGGCCGTCCATCGGCTGCACGAGAAAGTACTCGAAGTCGAGCTTCTCGTAGTCCGCCAGACGCTGGTTGTCCTGCGGCACGACGACCTTCAATTCGTTGCCCTTTGTGACGACGAGCGGCGCATCGGCTTTCGGGCTCACGCAAATCCAGTCGATGCTCTCGAGCACGGGCAGCGAGCCGTTCGTTTCGATCGCCATTTCGAAGCCGGCTTCATGCAGCGCGTCGACGAAAGGCTGATCGATCTGCAGCATCGGCTCGCCGCCCGTGCACACCACGAATCTGTGCGCCGCACCTTCCGGCCACAGCGACGCAATCTTCGCGACGAGTTCCGCCGGCGTCCGGTACTTGCCGCCGTTCTCGCCGTCCGTGCCGACGAAATCGGTGTCGCAAAACTGGCACACCGCGTCCGCGCGATCTTCCTCGCGCCCCGACCACAGATTGCAGCCCGCAAAGCGGCAGAACACGGCCGGGCGCCCGGCATTGGCGCCCTCGCCTTGCAACGTGTAGAAGATTTCCTTTACCGCGTACGTCATGACTGCCCTGTGAATCTCGTAAAACTCGTCGTAAAAATCAAACCGGCACGATGGTGACCTGCTCGCCCGCACGATACGCCTCGTAACCGCGCTTGCGCAGCTTGCACGCCGGGCATTGACCGCAACCGAAACCCCAGTCGTGCAGTTCGGCGCGCTCACCGACATAACACGTGTGCGTTTCGACGCGGATCAACTCGACGAGCGACTCGCCGCCGAGCGTTTCCGCGAGCCGCCAGGTGTCGGCCTTGTCGAGCCACATCAGCGGCGTTTCCAGCGCGTAGCGCGTTTCCATGCCGAGATTGAGCGCGACTTGCAGCGCCTTCATCGTGTCGTCGCGGCAATCCGGATAGCCGGAAAAGTCCGTTTCGCACATGCCACCGACGATCACCTTCAACCCGCGCCGATACGCCACCGCCGCGGCAATCGTCACGAACAGCAGATTGCGGCCCGGCACGAACGTGTTGGGCAAGCCGCTCGCGTTCGCCTGAATCTCGATCTCGCGCGTCATCGCGGTATCGCTGATCGCGCCGAGCACGGACAAATCGATCATGTGATCTTCGCCCAGACGCTCGGTCCACTGCGGAAACTCGCGCGCGATCGCAGCGCGAAAGCCGTCGCGGCATTCGAGTTCCACGCGATGGCGCTGTCCATAGTCGAAGCCGAGCGTCTCTACCGTCTTGTAGCGTTCGAGCGCCCAGGCGAGGCAAGTGGCCGAGTCCTGGCCGCCGGAGAACAGCACGAGCGCGCTGTCTTTAGCGTCTATCCGAGTCACCGTGAAAACTCCGTACTCCGTGAATGAATTGCGTCGCACGCCGCACAGGCAGTCGGAACGAACGGACTTCACCATGCGCGGCGCGGGCGCGACGCCCGCGAGTCCAGTATAGGCCGGCGACCTTCGCCTGGATGCGCACGCCCTTTATGCCGCCGATACCGGAATTCGAGACGGATGATCGGGCGCCGGTGAAGGTTCCGGCGCGTCGCACGAGCGATTCGGAGCGTCGAAAAGAAAAGGACTTGCGGGCCCGAGGACGAGGCAAGTCCTTAATTCGGCGGGAATTTTAGCACGGAGCACAGTTGTTCGCCGAGCTCGGCGTGCGTGGCTTCGACGGACGGTTTTTGTTTGGCGACGAGATCGGCACTATTTGCCGCCACAAAGTCAGTTGAGCCGGCAATTTATGGAAATTCGCTTAACCCGGGCAGCGCCCGGTCGTTATACAGACAAATGACCGACTGAACAAAAACGAGACTAGCAATTCCTTCCGGCTGTACAGCTAACTCCATGTGGTGGCGCGATCGTTCGATCGGATCGCGCAGGAGTTATTCGTTCGCATAACGAACGTATTTTTCGATTTCCAAACCCTTCCGCGGGGAGACGCGGACCCGCAGGTCTGTTTCCGATCCGCTCTTTGCCAACGGCGCTCCGGGAACTGCGCCAATTTCGCCGATGCATAACTCTCTATTTAGTACTACACACAATGAAAAATTACATTCAGACCAACTTTCGGGCCAATCGCATCTTCGGCGCTCTTTCCGTACCTCGAGCGAAGCTGATCGCCGTCGCGGTCACGACCAGCTTGCTGCTCGGCGCGTGCGGGGGCGGTAGCAACGAAGCCTTCGACACGGCCTCCACCGCAGCCGCTGCCGTCGCAAATCGCAACGCGAACGTCGTCGTGAAAAATGCGGCGGCCGGCGGCAGCATCTTCTACGGCGCGAACGGCCACAACAACGAGGGCGGCGCCTACGACATCTCCAGTCCGGCGCTACAACTCTCGCAGTTGCAGGATCTCGGCGTGAAGCTTTATCGGAACGAGGTGTACAGCCAGGGGACCGCCAACAAGCTCGCGGGCATTGCGAAGACGATGGCCGCAGGCGGCGTCACCGTATATCCGGTGATGCTGATGAGCCTCGCCTTCAACAGCGAGACCGACGCCTACAACGCGGGCTATCAGCTCGGCGTCTGGACGGCGACCGCGTACCAATACCCGTACTACGAAGTGACGAACGAACTCGACGCCAACGCGCTCACCGGCAACGTCGACGGCGTCTATCCGCAGCAATTCGACAACGCCAAATTCCAGATCGCGCGCGGCGTGATTCGCGGGATGATCGCCGGCGTGAAGTCGGTCGATCCGAACGGCAAGATCATCATGGGCGGCGGCACGTGGCTGCACTACGGTCTCGATCAGATGCTCGCGAACGGCACGCAACCCGACGGCACGACGGGTCATCCGGTCGTGAGCTGGGACATCACCGCGTGGCACTGGTACTCGGACATGGGCGACATCACGAACGCGTGCGGCGGCACGGGTTGCCACGACGTGCTCGCGGCGTTGCAGCAGATGGGCAAGCCGATCTGGATCAACGAGTTCGGCGTGCGTCCGTGGCTGGGTAGCGATCAGCAGATCGCGGCTTATCTCGTCGGCAACAAGATGATGGCGGAGTTCGTCGCGGTGGCGTCGAAGTACAACATCCAGGCAATTCAGACGTACGAGCTGTATGACGATCCCGCAGGCGGCGAAGGCGCGTACGGTCTCCTGAAGAACGACGGCAAGACGCAGAAGGCGGCCTACACCGCGTTCAAGAACTTCGTCGCCGCGAATCCGAAGTGAGGATCGGATAGCTGAAAAAAACGGGCAGTCCGCTCAAGCGAACATGCCCGTTTTTCGCAGGTAGAAAATGAAAAAGCCCGAGAGCGATGACACTCTCGGGCTTCTTGCATTCTGGTGGCCTGGGGCGGAATCGAACCACCGACACGCGGATTTTCAATCCGCTGCTCTACCAACTGAGCTACCGGGCCAACGAAGAGGTGAAACTATAGCAGACTCATTTGCGCCCCTCAAGCCCCTCCGCGCATTTTTCTAAAAATGTCCGGCGGCCGCGCTTAAACCTCGTTCTTGTTCTTTCCGAGATCGACGCCCAGTTGCTTCAGCTTGCGATAAAGGTGCGTGCGCTCGAGCCCCGTCTTCTCGGCGACGCGCGTCATGCTGCCGTTCTCGCGCGCGAGGTGATACTCGAAGTAGGCGCGCTCGAACGCATCGCGCGCATCGCGCAAGGGGATATCGAACGAGATGGATGCCGTTTGCCCCGCCTGACTCTGGGGCGCGCCGCCTGCCGCCGAGTCGCCCGATGCGTTCAGCGACGAAGCCGTCGGCAGCGCGGCCGCCACCGGCACGCCCGATGCCATCGCGCTCGCCGGAGGCTTCGCTATCGTCGACACGGGTGCCGCTGCGGAGCCATGCGCGAGTCCCTGCTCGACAGCCTTCAGGAGCTTCTGTAGCGCGATCGGCTTTTCGAGGAAGTTGAGCGCGCCGATCTTCGTCGCCTCGACGGCCGTGTCGATGGTCGCGTGCCCCGACATCATGATCACCGGCATCGTCAGCTTGCCCTGCGCGGCCCACTCCTTGAGCAGAGTCACGCCGTCGGTATCGGGCATCCAGATGTCGAGCAAAACGAGATCGGGTGTTTGCTGCAGGCGGTAGTCGCGCGCGTGCTGCGCGTTCTCCGCTACTTCAACAACATGGCCTTCGTCGCTCAGGATCTCGGAGAGCAGTTCCCGGATCCCCATTTCATCGTCTACCACCAGGATGGTTGCCATTTACGCTGCCCTTGTCTGCACTGTTGCTTTTGTCGTTCCCTGATTCGCCGCCGAACCGGCACCCGGACGTGTTGCGCCGGGCGCCGCGGTATCGTCCGCGAGTTGTAGAAACAGAATCGATATCTGCGCGCCTTCGATCACATCCGCTGTCTTCGAGCGGTTGCGTATGTCGATGCGCGCGCCGTGCTCGTCGACGATCTTCTTCACGGTTGCAAGTCCCAGGCCCGTGCCCTTTGCCTTAGTCGTCACGTAAGGCTCGAAAGCACGCGAAAGGATACGCGGCGGGAAGCCCGAACCGTTATCCGAGACCGTAAGGCGAACCGCGACACGCGCATGCCCCGAAGCATCGGGCTCGCCATATTCTACTGTCCTCGTTTCGAGCAGCACGCGCGGCTCCGCGACGTCCGCCACAGCATCCTGCGCGTTCTGCAGCAGGTTGTGGATCACCTGGCGGATCTGCGTTGCGTCGCCGCGAATCACGGGCAGCTTCGCGAGGTCCACCTTGATCGGCGTCTTGCCGTCCTCGATGCCGTAGAGCGTCAGCACTTCCGCGACGAGATCGTTCAGTTGCAGATTGCCGAGCACCGCGGGCGGCGTGCGCGCGTATTCGCGGAAATCGTCGACCATCTGCTTCATCGCCTGCACCTGATTGACGATGGTCGTCGACGCCCGCTTGAGCACATCCGCATCGGGCGGCGCGAGTTTGTCCGCGAGTTTCATCTGCAAGCGTTCGGCGGAAAGCTGGATCGGCGTGAGCGGATTCTTGATCTCGTGTGCGAGACGGCGCGCGACCTCGCCCCACGCGACCGAACGCTGCGCCGAGATCACGTCGGAGATGTCGTCGAACACGACGACATAGCCGGTGGTTTCGGCATCGTCGCTATCGCTTTCGGTCACGCTCAGCAACTGCGTGCCGCGCACGAGAAGCGTCAGCGGATCGTTCTCGCCGGGCACCGTCACCGCGACCTGCTGCTGCCAGTGACCGCGATCGCCGATCGGATGGCCGCTGCCGACTTCGGCCGCATCGCGCTCCGCGAAAGCCTTCTTCACCATCGTGCCGAGTTCGGCGAGGACGCCGATCTGATCGAGCGGCTGATTGAGCAGCGCGCCGAACGGCTGTCGGAAGATGCGCTCCGCGCCGCGATTCGCGGTGGTCAAACGGAACTGCCGGTCGAACACGAACACGCCCGCCGTCAGATTCGCGAGGATACTTTCCAGATATGCCTTCGAATGCTCCAGCGCGACGCGGTTGTTCTCGACCGCCGCGCGCGCCTCGGAAAGCTGGCGCGTCATCGCGTTGAAGGACTGCGTAAGGAATCCCAGTTCGTCGCGCGAATTGATCTCTCGTTTGGGCGTGTAATCGCCTTCGGCCACTTCCTTCGTACCTTGCGCGAGGAGGAACAGCGGCCGCGCGAGCTGATTGCCGAGCGCGAGCGCGAGCATCATCGCGATGAAGGTCGCGAGAAAGAGCGCGAGTGTCAGCGTGCCGATATACATCTTGCGCAAGCCCGTGCGCCCGAGCCGCTTTTCCTGATACTCGCGATACGCGCGCTGCACGGCGTCGGCATTGCGCGCGAGCTCCTGACTCACGGGTTGCTCGATCTGCAGGAAGCGATCGACATGCTGGAATTCGGTGGTCGTGGTCGGATCGGGGATCTTCGTGACCACGCGCAGACGCAGCGCGCCCTTCGGCCCGTTCGATTTCGGATCGCCGTCGATCTCGCCCTCGATCGCGCCATACGGATGATCCTGCGCCTCCCTGAGCATCGTACCGGTCGGCTCGTTGGCGGGCAGCAGCGCGTAGTAATTGCCCGAGGCCTGCGCGACAGTGCGAAGCCCCGGCACTCTCAGCGAGCTGTTGTTCGATGCGAGATCCTCGCGGTTGTACTGATCGCGCGGCCGCTCGAACACGACCGCGTCCTGCACGCCGTATTGATCGCGCAGGCGCAGGAGCGACAGCGTGAGACTCGATGGATCGGCGCTTGCGAGCTGATCGCTCATCTGCCGGCCGCGGTTCTTGAAATCGGCGAGCGATGATTCGAGCATGCCGCGGCCGAGCGTCAGGCCCGACGAGAGCGCTGTCTCGACGTTCACGTCGAACCACGATTCGATGCTCCGCGACACGAACTGATACGAAACCACGTAGATGATCGCGCCCGGCACGACACCGACGAGCGCGAAAATGAAGGCGAGCTTCGCGAGCAATCGCGTGCCGAAACGCCCCTGCCTCACTCGCGACACGATGATGATGAACAGGCTGATGACGATCAGCATGAACACGACCGCCACCGCGACGTTCGCCGCGTAGAGCCAGCCGTAGTAGCGGTCGAAGAATTCGGTGTTCGCACTGGCGAGCGCGAGCATCACGAGCAGCAGAACCGCCGTGAGCGCCACCGTGGAGACCAGCAAACGGACGACGAAACTCTTGATGTCCGTGCGGCCGCGTCGAAATCTATTTCGCACGTTCTGCCGCCGTAAAAGTAAAACGCTTCCAGTCCGAGGAAAGGTTCCAGTCGCGATTATTCACCGCGTCGATCTGGAACGGCTTGGGCATGAGCGCGATGTCGAGCTGCATGCGCACCGATGCGGTATAGGTTTCGCCGCCATGCACCTGGTTCCGGTCGATGACGTGCCACGAAGTCACGTGCTTGATGACCGCGAGCGCCTCATTGAGCGAGGCGAAACGCAACTGCAGGCCGCCCGTCGATACACGATACTCGTTCGTCAGCGGCTGATAGGAAAGCCGGATGCTCTGCGACACATTCACCGGCTCTTCGTCGAACCAGTACCAGCGCGGCCGCGACAGATTGAAATCGATTGTGAAATAGAGCGGCACGCTGCGGTTCACGGCATCTTCGAGGCTGTTGTTCAGGTCGAAGTCGAAATGCGCGTCGAGACTCCAGCCGGCGTTGTCCGCTTGAAGCGACGCGCGCTGCACGGCGATCGTCTCGGCAAACGCGGGGTCGGCTGCGGCGAAAGCCAGCCAGAGCGTCAGCGCAGTCCAGATGACGGCCGCGAGCCGAAGCGGAAAAAAGCGTTTGATCGTCACCGTTTCTGAAAGCGCGCGTAGAAGAATCCGTCGTGGTCCGCGAAGGTCTCCGCGTCCCGATCCGGGTTCGCGAGATTTGTACCGTCCGGTGAGCCTTGCACCGCGCCCGCGCTTGCGCGCGCCGCTGTCGGTAACAATTGCCCCGGCGCGTCCAATCGTACCGCATCTTCATGCGCGGTTCCAAACCAGCGGGCCTGTTCTTCGCCTTCCTCGGGAAAGATGGAGCATGTCACGTACAGCAGCTCGCCGCCCTTCGCGACGAGCGGCCACAGCGCGCTCACGATGCGCCGCTGCTCGGCGACGAGCGCACCGATGTCCGATGGGCGCCGCAGCCAGCGGATATCTGGATGACGGCGCACGATGCCCGACGCCGAGCACGGCACGTCGGCGAGAACGCGATCGAACGGCGCGCCGTCGAACCATTGCGCGGGATCGCCCGCGTCACCCACTTCGATTTGCGCCTCGAGCTGCAGGCGCTTCAGATTCTGTCCGATGCGGCCTGAGCGCTCGGCGTCGCTTTCGAGCGCGATCAGATCGACGGTCGCGAGTTCGAGAATATGCCCCGTCTTGCCGCCCGGCGCGGCGCACGCGTCGAGCACGCGCATGCCGTCTTTCAGGCCGAGCAGTTGCGCCGCGCGTTGCGCGCCCGCGTCCTGCACCGAGACGACGCCTTCGTCGAAGCCCGGAATACGATCGACGGGCATCGGCGTTTTCAGGCGCACCGCGTGAAGGCCCGCGGCTTCGGCCTCGACATGCGCGTCTTTGAGGCGAGCGAGATATTGATCAACGCTGGCGTGACGCGCATTCACCCGCAACGTGAGCGGCCCATGCTCGTTGCCCGCTTCGAGAATGTGCTCCCACGCATCGGGCTGTCCGCGCTTCACGGCGTCGATCCACCATTGCGGATAATTCCAACGCGCGACGGGATCCTTGCGCGCTTCCTCGATGAGCGTTTCGCGCTCGCGCAGGAAATTGCGCAGCACCGCATTGACCAGACCCTTCGCGAACGCGAATTCGCGCCGCGCCGCGATCACGCTTACCGCCTGATCGACGACGGTGAACGGCGCGTAGGCCGCGTGCGCTTCATCGTCGGTCAACAGCGTGAACGCGCAGACGAGCACGTTCGCGACATGCGGCGGCGGCGCCTTCTTCACGAGCTTGCGCAGGAGCGCGTCGGCGAGCGCGAGACGGCGCATCGCGCGATATGCGATGTCCTGCACCGCCCCACGCGCCTCCGCATGCTTCGCAGAAGCGATGACGGTCTGCAACGCGGCCGGCAGCGCCGAACCCGCGCGCACCGCGCCCACGGCCTGCGCCGCGCAATCGAGCGCGAACGCGAGCGAATCGGGCGCGAGATGGACGGCGCTCAGGCGGGAATGCGCGGCGGCGGGCCGCCGGGAAGGCTTGTCGGTCATGGAGAAACGAGAACGGTCGAGCGGCAAGCGGACGGCTTGCGTGAACGAGGATTGTAACTTGCGGGGATCGCGCGCCCGGACGGACGGCCGACGACAAGCAAAAAGGCCGTTCCGGCGCAACCGGAACGGCCTTCGTTACGAGTCGATTGTTTTAGAAGCGGCCTTAGAAGCGGCCCGTGCGCGCCATTTCCATCAGACGCGCGACACGCTCTTCCGTCGCCGGGTGCGTCGAGAACAGATTCGCGATGCCGCCGCCCGAGAGCGGATTCATGATCATCATCTGCGCGGTCGCCGGATGCGCTTCTGCTGTCGGGAACGGCACGCCGGTGGCGTAAGCGTGAATCTTCTCCAGCGCCCTCGCGAGCGCTTGCGGGTCGCCTGAAATCTCCGCGCCGCCGCGGTCGGCTTCGAACTCGCGCGCACGCGAGATCGCCATCTGGATCAGCGCGCCGGCGATCGGCGCGAGAATCGCCACCAGAATGCTCGCGATCGGATTCGACGGACGGCCTTCGTCGTCGCGCCCGCCGAAGAACATCGCGAAGTTGGCGAGCGCGGAGATCGCGCCGGCCATCGTCGCGGAGATCGTCGAGATCAGGATGTCGCGATGCTTCACGTGCGCCAGTTCGTGCGCCATCACGCCGCGCATTTCGCGCTCGGACAGCACGCGCAGGATGCCCGTGGTCGCCGCGACCGCCGCGTGCTCGGGGTTGCGGCCAGTGGCGAACGCGTTCGGCGCGTCTTCGTTGATCAGATAGACGCGCGGCATCGGCAATTGAGCGCGCGTGGCCAGCTCGCGCACCATGCGATAGAACTGCGGCGCGGTGGTCTCGTCGACTTCCTGCGCGTTGTACATGCGCAGGACCATCTTGTCCGAGAACCAGTACGAAAAGAAATTCATGCCGAGCGCGATGATCAGCGCGAGCATCATGCCCTTCGATCCGCCAATTACACCGCCGATCACGACAAAGAGGGCCGTGATCGCAGCCATCAGCATCGCGGTTTTGACCCAGTTGAACATTTCCGGAGCTCCTCTCCCTAATACGCTGCGCTAAGTGCGCGGTTGCCCGGCCGACATGACCGGAGCCACGATTGTAAGCAAAATGTTAGATAGGGGTGTCCATCAATAATTCAATCCGCGTTTGCGCGATTTATCGATGCGAAGTCGCGAGCTTGATGCCCAGGCCGACAAACGCGCCGCCGACGCCGCGATCCAGCCACTTTTTCACGCCGGATTTGCCGGCGAAGCGCTCCGTGACACTACCCGCGATCCAGGCGACAAAGCTGTTCCAGACCGTGCTCATCGCGATGAATACGATGCCGAGCGTGAGGAAAGCGAGCGTTTTGTGCTGACTGTCCGCGGCGACGAATTGCGGAAAAAACGATACGAAGAACAGCACGACCTTCGGATTCAGCACATTCGTGACGAAACCCTGCGCGAAGAGCTGAAGCAGCGATTTCGGCGCGGCTTTTTCGTTTGTCTGCGCTTCGGAGGCGGCGTCGGCCTGGTCATGCTTCGTGAAAATCAGGCGCACGCCGAGATAGATCAGATAAATCGCGCCGGCAACCTTGATGACGGTGAACGCGGTCGCCGATGCGGCGAGGATCGCCGTCAGACCGAACGCGCACGCGAGCGTATGGATGATGCAGCCAGCCGAAATGCCGAGCGCCGACACGATGCCCGCGCCGCGCCCCTGAGCGACACTGCGTCCGACGATGTACGCAGTGTCGGGGCCGGGCGTGACGTTGAGAAGAAATACGGCGACGAGGAAGAAGGCAAAACCGGTGATGCCGAGCATCGAAAACTCCAGACGGGCGAATGCGTGTTGACAGCTGTTTATTTTAGCGCCGCGCCCGTTTCGCAGTCTCTTATTGGAGCGCGAAACGCTGGCCTTTCGCGAGCGACGCGCCCGCCAGGAATTCGCGCACCGGCAGGCGTTTGCCGCCGGGTTTCTGCAATTGCGTGAGTTTCAGCGCGCCGCCGCCGCAAATCACGACGATGCCGTCCGATGAAACCTCCGCGATGGTGCCGGGTTCCGCGCTCGAAGAAACATCGACCGGTTGCGCGGCCCAGATCTTGATCGCGGCGCCGTCGAGCGTGCCGAACGCGCCGGGAAACGGATCGAATGCGCGAATCTGGCGCGCCAGTTCTTCCGCCGGACGCCGCCAGTCGAGCGCGGCCTCGTTCTTGGCAATCTTTTCGGCGTACGTCGTGCCTTCTTCGGGCTGTGGCGTGGACGGCAGCGAGCCATCACGCTCGAGATCACGCAATCCCGCGACGATCAACTCGGCGCCCATTTGCGCGAGCCGGTCGTGCAGCGTGGCCGTCGTGTCGTCGGGGAGAATTGCGGTGCGGGCTTCGCGAATCATCGCGCCGGTGTCGAGACCGGCGTCCATCTGCATCAGCGTGATGCCGGTTTCGGCGTCGCCCGCTTCGATCGCGCGATGGATCGGCGCGGCGCCACGCCAGCGCGGCAACAGCGACGCGTGAATGTTGATCGCGCCGCGCGGCGGGATATCGAGCACTTCTTGCGGCAGGATCAGCCCGTAAGCGGCGACGACCATGACATCGTGCGGCGTTGCGCGCAACAGGTCGATGGCCTCCGCCGCTTCCTGCGGATACTTGCCCGCGCGCCGCAGTGAAGTGGGCTGCGCGACCTTCAAGCCATGCTCGAGAGCGAAGCGCTTCACCGGGCTTGCGTTCAGCTTCATGCCACGCCCTGCGGGCCGATCGGGCTGCGTGAGCACGAGCGGCACGGAAAATCCCGCCGCATGAAGAGCCGCGAGCGCGGCGGCAGCGAATTCCGGCGTCCCGGCGAAAACCACGCGCAACGATTGAGTCATCGGTTACAGCGCCTTTTCCAGCTTCTTCATCTTGCCGCGAATGCGCGTCTGCTTGAGCGACGACAGATATTCGACGAACACGTGACCCGCCAGATGATCCATCTCGTGCTGGATGCAGACCGCAAGCAGACCGTCGCAATCGAGTTCGAAGGTTTCGCCCTTTTCGTTCAGCGCCTTCACGCGCACTTTGTCGGGACGCTCGACGAAATCGTAAATGCCGGGCACCGAGAGGCAACCTTCTTCCCATTCCTTCTTCTGGTCACTCGTCCAGACGAGCTCCGGGTTGATGAACACCATGAGCTGGTCGTGCGCGTCGGAGACATCGATCACGATCACGCGCTCGTGCACGTCCACCTGTGTCGCGGCGAGCCCCACGCCGGGCGCGGCGTACATCGTCTCGGCCATGTCGGCGACGAGCTTGCGGATGCGGTCGTCGACCACGGCGACGGGCTTCGCCACCTTGTTCAGCCGCTTGTCCGGGTAGTTGAGTATCTTGAGCAGAGCCATGATTCGGATTGTCTACGCGCGCCGCGGCACGTGTAAATCGGCCATTCGGCCAGGTTGCGGGTGAGTGGCGGCATGCCGAAGATATGCGGGCGAATCCAGTGGATTCGACGCCGCCGGCAAGCGGCCAATGGGCGTCGCGTCGGGCTTTGGACCACGCCTGAGCGACCTTTCTTTATCTGTTCCGGATCAAAAATCTTAACATGACGACCGCCGACCTGCCGACCGGGGAAGCCGCCCCGACACTCGATGCCGACGAACTGCGCGCATGGCTGCGGCTCGCGCACGCAAAGGGGCTTCGGCCGCTCGCGCTGCGCACGTTGCTCGGTGCTTTCGGCGGTCCCCTCGAAGTCCTGTCGGAGAGCTTTGCGTCGCTCGCCGAAATCGCCGACGCCCGCGCCGCCGAGGCCGTGCTCGCGCCGCCGGAGGAAATCGAAGGCGTTCCGTTCGACGACTATATTGAAGCGGCTTTCGTGTGGGCAGCCGAACCGGGCAATCACATTCTCACGCTCGCCGACGCCACCTATCCGCAGGCGCTTCTCACGATGCCGGACCCGCCGCCGCTGCTCTACGCGAAAGGCCGGCTCGAACTTCTGCAGGCGCGCGCGGTGGCTATCGTCGGGAGCCGGCACGCCTCGCCGCAAGGACTCGAAGACGCGCGCCGCTTTGCCCGCGTGCTGTCGGATGCGGGGCTCGCGGTGGTGTCCGGTCTCGCGCTCGGCATCGACGCATCCGCACATCGCGGCGCGCTGGAAGGCGCCACGGGCACGGTCTCCGTGATCGGCACGGGCGCCGATCTGGTCTATCCGGCGGCACATCACACGCTCGCGCATGAAATCGCCCGCGAAGGCGCGATGCTCTCGGAATGGCCGCTCGGCACGCCGGCGCGCTCCGCCAATTTTCCCCAGAGGAACAGGCTGATTGCGGGCATGTCGGGCGGCGTTCTGATCGTCGAGGCCGCGATGCGTTCCGGCTCGCTCATCACCGCCCGGCTCGCCAACGAAATGGGGCGTGATGTCTTCGCGATTCCCGGCTCGATTCACGCGCCGCTCTCGCAGGGTTGTCATCGGCTGCTCAAGCAGGGGGCGAAGCTCGTCGAAACGCCGGAGGACGTGCTCGAAGAGTTCGGTTTTTCGCCAGCGACGGCACGCGCGGCTTCCACAGCGGCGAGACGCGCCAGGCCGCGTCCGGTCAGCGCCTCTTGGGCATCGGCGCGAGCGGATGAAGCCGACAGCGCGATCGACGGCGACGCCAGCCGCGTTCTCGACGCGCTCGGCCACGCGCCCGCGACGCTTGAAATCCTCGCGATGCGCACTGATCTGGATGGTGCGGCGCTCCAGGGCGCGCTGCTGCAACTGGAACTATCGGGCCACGTGGCCGCGCTTGCGGGCGGCCGCTACACGGCGGTGGAGCGCTCGTGATGCCGCATCGTGCTACATTCGCGGAAAAATGAGCAATCCCTGCAGTCGATACCAATAAAGGATTTCGCACCCGCCATGTCCGCGCTGAATCTCGATACCGATGCCGATCGCATCGCGGAGCGCATCGCCGTGCCCGGCACGCTGTTCGTCGCCTGCCTGTGCGCGGAATGGTGCGGAACCTGTCGCGAATATCGCGAAGGGTTCGACAGGCTGGCGGCCGCGCATCCGGAAATCTGCTTCGCCTGGATCGATATCGAGAATCACGCCGATCGTTTCGATGACCTCGACGTCGAAAATTTTCCTACCATCCTGATCGAGGACGCCGTTACGACGCGCTTCTTCGGCACGGTGCTGCCGCAGGCGTCCATCGTCGATCGGATGCTGACCGATCTGACCGCGCTGCCGGGCATGGTCGGGGCGCCCAAACTGCGCCCGGCGCTTGCCACGGCCTGATCGCGGCGCACGCGAAACGCGCGTTTTGCGCTTCTCGCCATGCGCTTCGCGAGCCGGATATTGAACCGCCCCGATTCCAGCTTCGACGCCCGCCGCGCAAAGCGTGTGCTATAAAGCGGCGTTAAAGCAGTCCAAACCGGGCCGCTGCCAGTTACCAACTATTTGAGTCATGTCCAAAGCCCTGATCATCGCTGAGAAGCCCTCCGTCGCGAACGACATCGCGCGTGCGCTGGGCGGCTTCACCAAGCATGACGAGTACTACGAGAGCGACGACTACGTGCTCTCGTCCGCAGTCGGCCATCTGCTCGAGATCGCCGCGCCGGAAGAGTACGACGTCAAGCGCGGCAAATGGAGCTTCGCCAATCTGCCGGTGATTCCGCCGCATTTCGACCTGAATCCGATCGCGAAGAGCGAGTCGCGCCTGAAGGTGCTGACGAAGCTGATGAAGCGCAAGGATATCGACCGGCTCATCAACGCATGTGACGCGGGGCGCGAGGGCGAGCTGATCTTCCGCCTGATCGCGCAGCACGCGAAGGCAAAACAGCCGGTGCAACGTTTGTGGCTGCAATCGATGACGCCCGCCGCGATCCGCGAAGGCTTCGCGAACCTGCGCAGCGACGCCGACATGCAGCCGCTCGCCGATGCCGCCCGCTGCCGCTCCGAAGCGGACTGGCTCGTCGGCATCAACGGCACGCGCGCGATGACCGCGTTCAACAGCAAGGGCGGCGGCTTCTTTTTGACGACTGTCGGTCGCGTTCAGACGCCTACGCTGTCGATCGTCGTCGAACGTGAGGAAAAAATCCGTCGATTCGTTCCGCGCGATTACTGGGAAGTGCGCGCCGAATTCATCGCCGCGAAGGGCCTGTACGAAGGCCGCTGGTTCGATCCGAAGTTCAAGCGCGTCGAAAACGATCCCGAACAGCGCGATTCGCGCCTGTGGAGTCTCCCGGCGGCGGAATCGATCGTCGCAGCGTGCCGCGGCAAGACCGGCGTCGTGACCGAGGAATCGAAGCCGTCGACGCAAATGTCGCCGCTGCTCTTCGATCTGACCAGCTTGCAGCGCGAAGCCAATGGCCGTTTCGGTTTTTCGGCGAAGAACACGCTCGGCCTCGCGCAGGCGCTGTACGAAAAGCACAAGGTCCTGACCTATCCGCGTACCGATTCGCGCGCGCTCCCCGAGGACTACATGAGCACGGTCAAGGACACGATGACCATGCTCAAGGAGAGCAACAACTATCTGCCGTTCGCGAAACAGGTGCTCGACAAGGGCTGGGTGAAGCCGAACAAGCGCATTTTCGATAATTCGAAGATCAGCGATCACTTCGCCATTATCCCGACGCTGCAGGCGCCGAAATCGCTGTCGGAACCCGAGCAGAAGCTGTACGACCTCGTCGTGAAGCGCTTCCTGTCGGTGTTCTTCCCGGCGGCGGAATATCTCGTGACCACGCGCATCACCGAAGTCTCGGGACATCACTTCAAGACGGAAGGCAAGGTGCTCGTCGAGCCGGGCTGGCTGCAGATCTACGGCCGCGAAGCCGCGGGCGAAGACGGCAACCTCGTGCCGGTGCAGAAGGACGAAAAGGTCGATGTCGAGAAGGTCCAGGCGCACGGCCTCGTGACCAAGCCGCCCGCGCGCTACAACGAAGCGTCGCTGCTCTCGGCGATGGAAGGCGCGGGCAAGCTGGTCGAAGACGAAGAGCTGCGCGACGCGATGGCCGCGAAGGGCCTCGGCACGCCGGCCACGCGCGCGGCGATCATCGAAGGGCTGCTCGGCGAGAAATATATGGTGCGCGAAGGCCGCGAGCTCATCCCGACGGCGAAGGCGTTCCAATTGATGACCTTGCTGCGCGGCCTCGGCGTCGAGGAACTGACCGCGCCGGAATTGACCGGACAGTGGGAGCACAAGCTTTCGCAGATGGAGCGCGGCAATCTGCATCGCGATGCGTTCATGCAGGAAATCGCGCGGATGACGCAGACCATCGTCAAGCGCGCGAAGGAATACGACTCCGACACGATCCCCGGCGATTACGCGACGCTCGAAACGCCGTGCCCGAACTGCGGCGCGCAGGTGAAGGAAAACTATCGCCGCTTCGCATGCACGAAGTGCGAATTCTCGATCTCGAAGATTCCGGGCGGCCGGCAGTTCGAAATCCCCGAAGTCGAGGAATTGCTGCGCGAGAAAACCATCGGGCCGCTGTCGGGCTTCCGCAGCAAGATGGGCCGTCCGTTCTCCGCCATCCTCAAACTCTCGCTCGACGACGAGATCAAGAACTACAAGCTCGAATTCGACTTCGGCCAGGATTCCGGCGGCGAAGACGGCGAACCGCCCGATTTCTCCGAGCAAACGCCAGTCGGCGCGTGTCCGAAGTGCCAGTCGCGCGTGTTCGAGCACGGCATGAGCTATGTGTGCGAGAACTCGGTGTCGAATCCGAAAACGTGCGATTTCCGATCGGGCAAGGTGATTCTCCAGCAGGAAATCGGCCGCGATCAGATGGAAAAGCTGCTGAACGAAGGCCGCACGGACCTGTTGACGAACTTCAAGTCGTCGCGCACAGGGCGCAACTTCAAGGCGTTTCTCGTGAAGCAGCCGGATGGCAAGATCGGCTTCGAGTTCGAGAAGAAGGAAGGCAAGCCGGCAGCGAAAACGGCGGCCAAACGTGGCGCGGCGGCGGAAACTCAGGCCGACAGCGGCGACGAAAGCGGCGACAGCGATGTCGCCGTAGCCGCCAAGACCACGTCCGCGAAGACCGCTGCAAAGAAAGCGCCCGCGAAAAAGGCGGCAGCGAAAAAGACCGCGGCGAAGAAGGCGAGCTGATCGCCCTCTTCTCCCGCTGAAAAAAAACCCCCGCGAATCGCTTCGCGGGGGTTTTTTCATTTGCGCGTTGCGCGAGCCCTTCAGAACGGCGAAGGCGCCGGCAAGCGCCCGCGCGAGCGCGAAGGCTTCGACAGCTTCGGCGCGAGTTCACCGTCGATGGGACGCGAGCGCGGCGGGGGCGTCGCCGCTTCGGTGGCGTGCTCGTAGTGCGGATGCGCGCCCGGTCTGCCGCGACCATCGCGAATCCATTGCTCGCCGAGCTGATGATTCGGCGTCTGGCTGAAATGCTCGACCAGATGATCGATAAAAGTGCGTACCTTCGCCGGCAAATGACGGCGGCTCGGATACGCGACGTTGATTTCGACCTGCGGCAATTGAAAATCGCCGAGCAGCCGCACGAGCTGGCCGCGCGTCGTGTCGTTGCCGATCAGATAGCTCGGCAAAATAGCGATGCCCATGCCGAGCAGCGCGAACTGCCGCAACATCTCGGTATTGTTCGCGATGATCACGTTCTGCGGCCGCACGCGCACTTCGCCGTCCGGGCCGGTGAACACGCGCTCGTCGCCCCAATATTCGGCCGGCAGGCTCAGACACGGATGCTCGAGCAGATGCTCGGGGCGCGTCGGCGTGCCGTGCGACTCCAGATACGCCGGCGTCGCGCAGACGGTCATGCAACCGGTCGTCAGACGCCGTGTGACGACACTGGCGCTCTTCACCTGACGCGCGATGACGATGCCGACATCGAAACCTTCCTCGACCAGATCGACCTGACGGTCCACGAGCGTCACGTCCGGCACGACCTTGGGATAGCGCTGCGCATACGTCTGCAACACCGGCGCGAGATTATGCAGACCGAACACGACGGGCGCGACGATCCTGAGCGAACCGAGAGGTTCGTGATTGCGCGCCACCACCATCTGTTCGACGTCTTCCAGTTCGTCGAGAATCTGCCGCGCCCGCTCCAGATACACCTGGCCGGACTCGGTGAGCGAGAGGCTGCGCGTCGTGCGGTTGAGCAGGCGCGTGCCGAGGCGGCCTTCCAGGTCCGCCACATGGCGCGTAGCTACCGCATTGGAGATGTCCATCGCGCTCGCGGCCCGGGCGAAACTTCCGAGATCGGCGACGCGGACAAACACCCTCATCGACTGCAAATGATCCATAAGACAACTCCTGCCGCTACACGGCTCGAATTCTGCTGCAAAGCAATTCAGGATTATCCTAGGACCGGCACTTTCGTGCAGAAGTTGCCGGGAAGCGCGAAAAAGTCGAAAAAAATCTGACAGTTAGGCGTCTTACGCGGATGAAAGATCACCGACTGTTGTCATCGGCACAACACTCGGCTAAGCAAACTCCGATCGACGCAACTTCAAAAAAGCTGGCGTCGTCAATTTTGACGGTATAGGCGATAAAAAATCGGGCCCGTCGATGCGGGCCCGAAATATGGGGATTGATTCAGTTTGTGAGACAAAGCCGGCGTGAAATCGCGCCGGACGATCCACTCATGCAGTCAGCCGCTTTTCCATTCCAGCCTTGGCCGCCGTCAGAGCCGCGGGCAGGCCGTGTTTCAACTTCGTGAAAAGCTCGTCATGCAGCGCGAGTTCGTCGCGCCAGGCGGCGTCGTTGACCGATATCACCTGCTCGAACTGCTCGCGCGTGAAGCCGAGCGCGCCCCAGTCGATGTCCTCGTAACCCGGCGAGATGCCGAAGGCGTGCTCCTCGCCCTTCGCCGTGCCCTCGACGCGGCCGATCATCCAGTTCAGCACGCGCATGTTCTCGCCGAAGCCCGGCCACACGAACTTGCCGTCGTCGCCCTTGCGGAACCAGTTGACGCAGAAGAACTTCGGCGCCTTCGCGTGCATCGCTTCCAGACGCTCGCCCATCTTCAGCCAGTGGCCGAAGTAATCGGCCATGTTGTAGCCGCAGAACGGCAGCATCGCGAACGGATCGCGGCGCACGACGCCTTGCTGGCCCGCGGCGGCGGCGGTGGTTTCGGAGCCCATCGTGGCGGCCATGTAGACGCCTTCCTTCCAGTCGCGGGCCTCCGTGACGAGCGGCACGGTGTTGGATCGGCGTCCGCCGAAGATGAACGCGTCGATCGGCACGCCGGCCGGGTTCTCCCAGTCCGGATCGATCGACGGACATTGCGACGCCGGCGCCGTGAAGCGCGCGTTCGGATGCGCTGCCTTCGCGCCCGTTTCGTTCGCGATTTCGGGCGTCCAGTCGCGGCCTTGCCAGTCGATCAGATGCGCGGGCGGGCTGTCGGTCATGCCTTCCCACCAGACGTCGCCGTCGTCGGTCAGCGCGACATTCGTGAAAATCACGTTTTCCTTCAGCGTCGCCATCGCGTTGAAATTGGTCTTTTCGCTGGTGCCGGGCGCCACGCCGAAATAACCCGCTTCCGGATTGATCGCGTAGAGCCGGCCGTCGCGGCCCGGCTTGATCCACGCGATGTCGTCGCCGATCGTCGTCACTTTCCAGCCCTGGAGATCGCTCGGCGGAATCAGCATCGCGAAATTGGTCTTGCCGCATGCCGACGGGAACGCCGCCGCGACGTGATACTTGCGCGCTTGCGGCGATGTCACGCCGAGAATGAGCATGTGCTCGGCGAGCCAGCCTTCATCGCGACCCATCGTCGAGGCGATGCGCAGCGCGAAGCACTTCTTGCCGAGCAGCGCGTTGCCGCCATAGCCCGAACCGAAGCTCCAGATTTCGCGCGATTCGGGAAAATGGACGATGTATTTCGTGTCGTTGCACGGCCACGGCACGTCCTTGCGGCCATCCGCGAGCGGCGCGCCGACCGAATGCACGCACGGCACGAACTCGCCGTCGGCGCCGAGCACGTCGTACACGGCGCGGCCCATGCGCGTCATGATGCGCATGTTCGTCACGACATACGGGCTGTCCGACAATTCGACGCCGATATGCGCGATCGGCGAGCCGAGCGGGCCCATCGAGAACGGCACGACGTACATCGTGCGGCCGCGCATCGAGCCGTCGAACAGGCCGTCGAGCGTGACGCGCATGTCCTGCGGATCGATCCAGTTGTTCGTCGGGCCGGCATCCTCACGACGCTGCGAGCAGATGAACGTGCGGTCTTCGACGCGCGCCACATCCGAGGGATCCGAGCACGCGAGGAAGGAATTCGGGCGCTTCTCGGGGTTGAGCTTTTTCATCGTGCCGGCTTCCACCATCTGCTGGCAGAGCCGGTCGTATTCCTCCTGCGAACCGTCGCACCATTCGATGCGGTCCGGCTTGGTCAGGGCCGCGACCTGCCGGACCCATTCGATGAGTTTTCGGTGCCGGACATAGGCCGGCGTTTTGATGTCGACGGCATTTTTATTGTTGTCTTCGACTACTGCGGGCTGGTTCATCGAGCTGTCTCCGTTCTTCTGCAATGAAAACCAATCACCCAACTGACGCTGCATGCGAGAGGCGTTTGCGACTCGAACCGCCGGGCGCTTTCGTGCGCTTCTGTACGCGCTTTCATCGCACGAAATGCGGTTCGCGAGCCAATGCGGCGTCACGGGCCTGAATTCTTTACACAGCAAACGTATCCCTCGCGGCTTGCATCGCAAAGGAACAAACTGTTAAAAAGAGATACTAAGTGGCCTGTCTCTTCGCGGATCATCGTGTTTTCCGCTAGTTGCGCTGGATTTCTTTCTCTATTGGCGCGGACGTACGAGGCTCCCGAAAAAAAGGGGAGTCAAGCATAACACCGCATTGCGTGAACCATGTGATGCAGCGCAATAAAGCGGAATAGAGCGCAATTTATCGGTATTTACCCGAATTTAAGTACTCCATTCTCGCTCTCCATAAAAAAGCAGCACGTTTGATGCCTAACAAAAGCCAATCAATGCCCATGAAAATCGCCATTCTCGATGACTACCAGGATGCCGTACGGAAGCTCGATTGCTTCCATCTGCTCGATGACCATGAGGTGAAGGTCTTCAATAACACGGTGCGTGGTCTCGGGCAGCTGGCGAGCAGACTCTCGGAAGTGGATGCGCTCGTGCTGATTCGCGAACGTACGCGCATCAGCTCACAATTGCTCGACAAATGCCCGAAACTGCGCATGATCAGCCAGACGGGACGCGCGGGCGGCGGTCATATCGATGTCGATGCGTGCACCGAGCGCGGCATCGCGGTGCTGGAGGGCACGGGCTCGCCGGTCGCGCCCGCGGAACTGACGTGGGCGCTCATCATGTCGGCGCAGCGGCGCATTCCGCAGTACGTCGCGAACTTGAAGCAAGGCGCGTGGCAACAATCGGGGCTGAAGACGTCCGCGCTGCCGCCGAACTTCGGTCTTGGTCAGGTGCTGCGCGGACAGACGCTCGGCATCTGGGGATACGGCAAGATCGGCAAACTGGTGGCCGGTTACGGCAAGGCGTTCGGCATGAACGTGCTCGTCTACGGGCGCGAGCATTCGCAAAGCGCGGCGCGCGAAGATGGCTTCGCGGTCGCGGAAAGCCGCGAAGCGTTTTTCGAGCAGAGCGACGTGCTCACGCTGCATCTGCGCCTGACCGATGACACGCTCGGCATCGTCAAGCAGGACGATCTGATGCGCATGAAGCCTACCGCGCTCTTCGTCAACACGAGCCGCGCCGAACTGCTCGAGGAGAACGCGCTGCTCAATTCGCTGCATCACAACCGGCCGGGCATGGTCGCGGTCGATGTTTTCGAGAGCGAGCCGATACTGCAAGGCTACGGCCTGCTGCGCCTCGAAAACGTGATCTGCACGCCGCACATCGGCTATGTGGAGCGTGAGAGCTATGAGCTGTATTTCGGCGCGGCGTTCAGGAACATCCTCGCGTTCGATGCGGGCGACACGTCGAGCGTCTTCAACAAGGAAGCGCTTCAGCACGTGCGCCGCCGTTGAGCTTCGGCTTCGGCTTCAGACGGTCGAGATTTCGATCGACGGCTCGCAGCGCACCGGAAAATTCACCGAGTTCGCGATGAAACAGAAACGGTGCGCCTCTTCGTGCAGGCGCGCCGCGAGATCGGCATCGCCGCCGGCGCCGATGGTCACGCGCGGGCGCAGCAGCACATCTACGAAGCGCCCGTCTCCCTTCGACTCTTCCTGCATCGTGCCGATGGCTTCATCGACATAACCGGTTACGACGAGCTTGTTCGTTGCGCACAGGTGCAGATACCAGAGCATGTGGCACGACGACAGCGACGCCACGAACAACTCCTCGGGATTGTGGCGCGCGGGGTCGCCGCGAAACGCGGGATCGCTCGACGCCTCGATCGACGTCTTCGAGCCGACGCGCACGAGGTGGTCTCGCGAGTACGCGTCGTAAGCCGATGTGCCGGAACCGAGATTGCCCGTCCAGTCGACGGTCAGTTCGTACGTATGCTTCTTCGCCACGGTCTGCTCCTCAAGCTGAATGCGAAGCGGTTTCAAGGAGACGCGGAAGGCGCTCGAGAAAATCCTCGCCGTCCGCGCGGCCCAGATCATAAGCATGCTGCATCTGGGACGGGCTCGTATAGTCCCAGCTCGAAATCGGCACCTTGCGCGATGGCTGGATGTAGACGCGCTTCTGCTCGCCGTGCGGCACGACGAACGTGCGCTCGCGCGGATATAGGCGCGTGACCATCACGAGCACGAGACCCGGTGACACATCGAGCGCGGCGACCGGGACGTTGTCGACCATGCCGCCATCGAGAACGGGACGGCCGTTGCGTCGCAAGATCGGCGTGAACGGCGGCGTGCTCGACGATTGCAGGATGAGGTCGGCGAGGTCTTCGACGGTCGAGCATTCCTGCGCTTTCACGAATTCGGGATGAAAACCGAGCGTCTGACCGAGCGTCGGATGCAGCGTCTTGCGGACGTATTTCTCGATGTTGTACGCGATCAGCCCCGCCGCGACCGCGCTGCGCGCGCCGAGCCAGCGCGGCAGATGCGATACGCCGATGCGGATTTCCGGCCCGTGCGCGAGCTCGTGGAAACGGTCCGCGAAGATGTCGAGCAGCGCCTGCCGATAGATGCGGTAATGCGGAAAAACGGACTGTCCACGCAGCAGGTTGCCCCAATAGGCGTTGCGCGTGTTGTCGCGCAGCGCGTGGGCGTAGTAGTCCATGACCCAGCGCGAATCGTTCGTGTAGAGCATGCAGGCGGTGGCCGCGCCCGCCGAAATACCCGCGATGATGCGCGGCTCGAGATTCAATTCCGGCCGGATGATGTCCCAGAATCCTGCTTGCCACCAACAGCGGTTTCCGCCGCCGGCGAATACGACTTGGTCGAACATTTATTTGTTGATGAGCGCGTAGGTGGTTGTCGCGTGAGCGGCGAGTTCGCCCTTGTCGTCGTGCATGTCGATTTCACCGAAGACGAGGTTGCGTCCGCGACGCTGGATGCGGGCGGTGATCAGCACGTCGCCTGCTTTCACGGGCCGCATGAACGTGGTGTTGAGCGATACGGTTGTCATCGGCCAGAGACCGCCCATGACGTGCGAGACGACGACGACCATCGCGGTGTCGGCGGCGGCCATCAAAACCTGTCCGCAGATGACGCCGCCCGCGTGACGCAAACGGTCCGAATACGGCAGACGCAGCGTGACGGCGTTCTCGGCGATCGATTCGGGCACGAGTTTCAACTCCTTGACCCACGGAGCCAGGATGCTGTCGAGCAAGGCGCTGATAGCGGTTTCGTCCATGGTTCCTTTTGCTTTTGCAGGGTTCACGGCCTTGGAGGATGCGTCATGATACCGGCCGTAAGTTGCGTGCGGACGCCCGTGGCAGGTGGGTTCGTCGGAAATATACGAATTTTTTTGCACGAGGGCTTGCGCTTCTGCAAAAGCACCCGCTATAATTTCGCTTCTGTTGGGGCGTTAGCTCAGTTGGTAGAGCAGCGGACTCTTAATCCGTAGGTCGAGTGTTCGAGTCACTCACGCCCCACCACCAGATCCAAAGGGCTGCGCAACGCGCAGCCCTTTTTCATTTCCGCGTCAAATCACATCCGCCCCACGCGCCGTCAACAACTCGCGCAACACCGAGCGATGACATCTCGCCTCCTCCTCGCAATAACACCCCACCGACATATTCGTCCGATGCGATAACGCCGCGAGCAGATCGAGCGTCTTGCTGGCATCCGGCTCGGCCATCTGCGCCTTGAACTTCTTCACGAAACCGCGCCACGCCTTGTCGTCTTCAGCGTGCAGCGCTTCCGTCACCAGTTCCTGCGTCGGCGAAAGCACCGGATACCACACGTCGTAAAAATCGCGCTTCGCGAATTCGGCCTTCGGCACCCCGCGCGGCGGCCGACGCACCGTGCCGATACGCAACCCTTCATCCTCAGCGCGCGGTGTCCCCAATCTGACGATTCGAATGCTCATTCCCCTGTCTCCTTCGATACTCGTCCGCCAAGCATAACCGCTGACATCGCTTTGAAAGCTCCCGGGCATCCGCAGAGCAAAACCCGCCATCTTCCCGTATCGTTTCGGATTATTCTCCGTTCGCTTACATCCGGAATTGCCGCCGTGCCCACCGAAGAACGCCTCCAAAATCTCCCGCACGATCCCGACGCCCCGATGACTCCGCTCGAGCGCCGTGGCATGGCCGCGATCCTGCTCTCGGTGGCGCTCGCGACGCTCGACACCGCGATCGCCAATACCGCATTGCCCGCCATTGCCGCCGATCTGCATACGACGCCCGCCGCGTCGGTCTGGATCATCAACGCCTATCAGCTCGCGATGGTCGCGACGCTGCTTCCCCTCGCGGCGCTCGGCGGCATCCTCGGCCATCGGCGCGTGTATCTCGGCGGACTCATCGTGTTTCTCGTCGCGTCGGCGGTGTGCGCCTTCGCGTGGTCGCTGCCGACGCTCGTCGCCGCGCGCTTGCTGCAAGGCCTCGGCGCGAGCGCGATCATGAGCGTGAACGCGGCGCTCATCAGCGCTATTTTTCCACCGCATCGGCTGGGGCGCGGCGTCGGGCTGAATGCGCTCGTCGTGGGCATCGCGTTCGCAGTCGGACCGACGGTCGCGTCGATCGTGCTCTCGCTCGGCACGTGGCCGTGGCTCTTCGCGGTCAACCTGCCCGTCGGCGTGTTCGCGCTGATGATCGCGTGGCCATCGCTGCCGCAGACCAAGCGCGCCGAGCATGGCTTCGATCGCGTCGCGGCCCTGCTCAATGTCGTCACGTTCGCGTCGCTGATTTTCGCGCTCGGCGAAGCGGCCCAGCGCGCACCGGCTCATACCGTGCTGACGGCGTTCGGCGTCGCGCTCGTCGCCGGCGTTCTTCTGCTGCGACGCGAACGCGGTCATCCCGCGCCGATGCTGCCCGTCGATCTCTTTCGCCGTCCGATGTTCGCGCTCTCGACGATGACCGCCATCTGCTCGTTCGCCGCGCAAGGGCTCGCGTTCGTGTCGCTGCCGTTTTTCTTCGAAAGCGTGCTGGGACGCAGCCAGGTCGAGACGGGATTTTTGATGACGCCGTGGTCCGCGCTCGTCGCATTGATGGCGCCGATCGCGGGACGCCTTTCCGATCGCCACGCGCCCGGCTTGCTGGGCGGCGTCGGGCTGGCGATTCTATGCGTCGGGATGGTGTCGCTCGCGATGCTGCCCGCGCAGCCGCATGCGCTGGAGATCTGCATCCGCATGGCGATCTGCGGCGCGGGCTTCGGCTTTTTTCAATCGCCGAATCTGAAGGCGTTCATGTCGAGCGCGCCGCGCGAACGCAGCGGCGGCGCGAGCGGCACGATCGCGACATCGCGGCTGATCGGGCAGGCGACGGGCGCGGCGCTCGTCGCGCTGTGCTTCAGCATCGCCGGAAAGCATGGCCCCGCGCTCGCGCTGTCGCTGGGTGCGGCGTTCGCGGGCGCGGGCAGTGTCGCGAGCGGTCTGCGCCTCGTGACGCGCGGTCCGTCGTCGGAACGAATCGTCGGAGGGCCGTCGCGCGAGACCTGAGCGCGCTCACATCCGCCGCACTTTCACCTTGCGGCCCTTGAGCTTTCCCGCGCCCAGCTTGCGCACGGCGTCGTCCGCGACCTTTCGCTCGACGGCCACGTAGGTGACCATGTCCATCACGTTGATCTTGCCGATCTGCTTGCCGTCGAAACCCGCTTCGCCGGTGAGCGCGCCGAGCACGTCGCCGGGGCGGATCTTGTCCTTGCGGCCGCCGAGGATTTGCAGCGTCGCCATCGGCGGCTTCAGATGACCCGGTTCCGCCGATGTCAGTTCGTCGAGCGGATGCCATTCCACCTCCGCGCGCTGCGCCTGTTCGATCGAACCGACGCGGCCCATCTCGTCCATGCTCGCGAGCGACAGCGCCCAGCCTTCCTCTTCCCCGCGTCCCGTGCGGCCGATGCGATGCACGTGCACTTCCGGGTCCGGCGTCACGTCGACGTTGATCACCGCTTCCAGTTGCGCGATGTCGAGACCGCGCGCGGCGACATCGGTTGCGACGAGCACCGAGCAACTGCGATTCGCGAACTGCACGAGCACCTGATCGCGCTCGCGTTGCTCCAGCTCGCCGTGCAGCGTCAGCGCTTCGAAGCCTTGCGCGAGCAGCACGTCGAGCAGATCGCGGCATTGCTGCTTCGTGTTGCAGAACGCGAGCGTGCTCACCGGGCGATAGTGATCGAGCAGCAGGCCAACCGCGTGCAGCCGCTCGTGATCCTCGACCTGATAGAAGCGCTGCTTGATCTTCGCGTTGCTGTGCTGTTCGGTGAGCTTGATCTCACGCGGATTGCGCAGGAATTGCTGGCTCAGTTTCGCGATGCCTTCGGGATACGTCGCCGAGAACAGCAAGGTCTGGCGATCCTTCGGACACTTGCGCGCGACTGACGCGATATCGTCGAAGAAGCCCATGTCGAGCATGCGGTCGGCTTCGTCGAGGACGAGCGTGCGCACGGCGTCGAGCGTGAGCGTCGCACGGTCGAGATGATCCATGATGCGGCCCGGCGTACCCACGACGATATGCGCGCCGTGTTCCAGGCTCGCGATCTGCGGGCGCATCGGCGTGCCGCCGCACAGCGTCAGCACTTTCACGTTCTCTTCCGCGCGCGCGAGGCGGCGGATTTCCTGCGTGACCTGATCGGCGAGTTCGCGTGTCGGGCAGAGAACGAGCGCCTGCACATCGAACTGGCTCGCGTCGAGCTTGGAAAGCAGCGGCAGCGTAAAGGCCGCCGTCTTGCCGCTGCCCGTTTTCGCCTGCGCGATGAGATCGTGGCCCGCGAGCGCCGGCGGCAGGCTCGCGGCCTGGATCGGCGTCATCGACAGATAGCCGAGTTGCTGCAGGTTCGACTGCATCGCCGGCGAGAGCGGCAGACTGCTGAAGGAGGTTTCGGTCGTCATGATTTCAGCGTGTTCCGCGCGGCGGGATGTCGGTGATCTGCTCGTACGTGGCGGTGCCGTCGTCGGCGTCGGTGCGCGAGACGTAGTTGCGCGCGCCGCACATCGGGCAGCGGAACAGCAGGCCCTGGCCCTCGTTCTTGATGACGACGTCCGATAGCGCCCACTCTGCGCCGCAGGACTGGTTTCGACAGGTAAACATGTTCGTAATTCTCTGGTTCGTGGCGCGATCGTGCGCTCAAAGGCGAAAGTGTACGCGTGTCTCGTGCCGACGCGGTCCACGCAAGTCCGCAAGAAATGCTAAAGCGGGTCGTGCTACTTTTCTTTCATCGAGTTTTCTTTCCGGAGCGAACGATGAGCAGCAGGCTCTATGAGGCGCGGCTCGCGCGCGTGGTCGCGCATATTCACGATCATCTCGATGATGAACTGGACCTCAATCGGCTCGCGGAGGTCGCTTGTTTGTCGCCTTATCACTGGCATCGCATCTATCACGCGTTTTATGGCGAGACGGCGGCGGCAACCGTGCGGCGGTTGCGGTTGCATCGGGCGGCCAATGAGCTTGTGCATGGCGCGGTGCCCATCGACTCCATTGCCGAGCGCGCCGGATATAGCAGCGTGCAGGCGTTTTCACGGGCGTTTCAGGCGAGTTACCGGATGGCGCCGGGGCAGTTTCGCAACGAAGGCGGCGCTTCCATGTTTGTCCCTTTCGATGAAGTTCGATCAGGAGATACGGCGATGCATCAAGTCGATATTCGTACCCAGAATGGTTTTACCGTCGCCGCGATGGAGCATCGCGGGTCGTATATGAACATCGGGCGGGCGTTCGAAATGCTGTTCCATTGGCTCGCGACGCGCGAGTTGATCGATCCTCGCGCGCGTTCGCTCGGCATTTATTTCGATGACCCTTCCGCCGTCGCCGAAGACGATTTGCGTTCGATGGCCTGTTGTGAATTGTTCGATGCGGATGCCGTGAAGTTCGAAGCGCCGGTGTCGCGCGTCGAGGTCGCGGGTGGGGAGTTCGCGGTGCTGACGCACGTCGGGCCGTATGCGCAGCTTTGCTTCGCGTATCAGTGGCTTTATGGGGAATGGTTGCCGAAGTCGGGACGGGAAACGGGCGAGGCGCCGGTGTTCGAGGTTTATGTGAATGATCCGCGGGAGACGGTGGCGAGTGAGTTGGTGACGGAGATCTGGATGCCTTTGAAGGCGGCGGCGTGAGGTCAGAGCGGCCGCGCGCAGCCTTTGAACACCTGTTCGCGATGCCAATCGACGAATGGCTTCGCGGGGTGGTGTTCCTTTCGCACGGGCGCGTTCAGTTGTCCGCCGTGATGTCTGAGCAAGATCTCATCGAAGCGCTCGCTTCCGTGCGCCTTTTCCGACACCAGGACGCGACGATCATCGCCCAAAGTGAACGCGCCGATATCGAAGAGCTTGTGATGGAGACAACACAACGCAATGCCATTCTCGACGACATCCGGCCCACTCGCCTGATGCCATTTGATGTGCGCTGCCTCGAGGCCGATCGTCACATTGCCAATGCGCAAATCGAGATCGCATAACGCACATCGATATTGATAGGCTGTGAGGACCTGGCCGCGAAACTCGGGATCGCGGCGCCGGCGCGTAACGGACTTGTCGTCGACGAGCGCGAGCGTTGCCTCGTCGTCGAGCGTAAGACCGACTGCATCGAGAACGTCGCTGTGAATGCTCTCCGGAAAATGCCGGGCGAGCAGCAAACGAGCGATTGCGTCGATCGCTTTCGGGTCGTGCTGCAGAAGTTGCTGTACCTCACGCGAGAAATGTCCCGTTGCGTTCAGCTCTCGCAGTTCCGTCTTTTTCACATCATTTCGTCGCGCGATCGGATCGGGCGTCACGCTTGCGGTGACTTCCCAGATGTCGTCGTTTCTCAATCGAACGAACGGCATCTCGGGGTAGAGCGTGCGACGTTGGGGCGCGAATTCTTTTAGAAGGTCGCACAGTTTGCGCTCGTAGTCACGAAAAGGGACATCTCTGATACCCCGCGAGAATAGTCCGAGCGCGAGCAAGACGAGAAGCGGCTTATGAGGTGCGCGTTCGCCGTTGTTCTGCCAGACTTTCAACTCCGCAAAGCGTTGGAGAATTTCAGGAAGTCTGGCAGCGTTCATGGTTTGAACAAATAATCGGCGACGAAGAAAAACCCGTGTGGCTCTGCGCGCACACGGGTTTGAATGAAGCGGGAGTGCGTCAAACAAACACTCAAACGTCGATATTCCCCGCCCGCAACGCATTGCTCTCGATAAACGCTCTGCGCGGTTCGACATCATCGCCCATGAGCGTCGTAAAGATGCCATCCGCCGCAATCGCGTCTTCGATCTGCACGCGCAACAGACGCCGCACGTTCGGATCCATCGTCGTTTCCCAGAGCTGCTCGGGGTTCATCTCTCCGAGCCCCTTATACCGCTGCTTGCTGACATTGCGTTCCGCATCGGCGATCAGCCACTTCATCGCGGTCTTGAAATCCGTCACGGCCATCGACCGTTCGCCGCGCTTGATCAACGCGCCTTCGCCGATCAAGCCCTTGAAGGTATCCGCCGTCGAGACGAGCTGCTTGTAGTCCGCCGTCAACTGGAGGTCTTCATCGAGCACGGTGACTTTCACGTTGCCATGATGACGCCGCTTGACGTGCAGCGAGCGCAACTCGCGCACCTGATCATAAGCCGCTTCGACGGTCACTTCAGGCTTCAACGGATCGGCGCGCAACCGCGCTTCCAGACGCTTCGCCGAAGCATCGGCCGCCTCCTGCGACGAAAGATCGATGACGATGCCATCCATCACCGATTCGAGCGCGGCTGCGTCGTAAATACGGCTCAAACGATCGACGACCGCCTGCGCGAGCAAATACGCACGCGCCAACTCACCCAGCGCATCGCCTGAAATGGGATCGGCGCCCTCGTTCGGAATGAGTTCGGACCCTTGCAGCGCCAGCTTCAGCATATGCTGATTGAGCTCGTGCGCGTCCTTCATATACCGCTCGTCCTTGCCCGCCTTGATCTTGTAAAGCGGCGGCTGCGCGATATAGATAAACCCGCGCTCGACAATCTCCGGCATCTGCCGATAGAAGAACGTCAGCAGCAGCGTGCGGATGTGCGCGCCGTCGACGTCCGCATCGGTCATGATGATGATGCGGTGATAGCGCAGCTTGTCGAGGTTGTAATCATCCTTGCCGATACCGCAGCCGAGCGCCGTCACCAGCGTAACGATCTGCTCGGACGAAATCAGCTTGTCGAAGCGCGCCTTCTCGACGTTCAGCACCTTCCCGCGCAACGGCAAAATGGCCTGGAACTTGCGATCGCGCCCTTGCTTGGCCGATCCGCCCGCCGAGTCGCCCTCGACGATATAAATCTCGGACTTCGCCGGATCCTTCTCCTGGCAATCCGCGAGCTTGCCCGGCAAGCCGACGCCATCGAGGACGCCCTTTCGACGCGTCATTTCACGCGCCTTGCGCGCCGCATCGCGAGCACGCGCCGCATCGACGATCTTGCCCGTGATGATCTTCGCGTCGCTCGGCGTCTCCTGCAGATAATCTTCGAGCGCCTTCGCCACGACTTCCTCGACCGGCGCGCGCACTTCCGACGACACCAGCTTGTCCTTCGTCTGGGAACTGAACTTGGGCTCCGGCACCTTCACCGACAGCACGCACGACAGACCCTCGCGCATATCATCGCCGGTGGTTTCGACCTTGGCCTTCTTCGCGATCTCGTTATCGACGATGTATTTGTTGATGACACGCGTCATCGCCGCGCGCAGGCCGGTCAGGTGCGTGCCGCCATCGCGCTGCGGAATGTTGTTCGTGAAGCACAGCACGCTTTCGTTGAAGCTGTCGTTCCACTGCATCGCCACTTCGACGGTCACGTTCTCGCGCTCGCCGATCGCATGGAACACGGTCGGATGCAGCACCTGCTTCGCCTTGTTGATGTACTCGACGAAGCCCTTCACGCCGCCCGCGAACGCGAAATCGTCTTCCTTGCCGGTGCGCTGATCCGTCAAGCGGATACGCACGCCGTTGTTGAGGAACGAGAGTTCGCGCATGCGCTTCGCGAGAATGTCGTAGTGAAATTCGACATTGCCGAAGATGGTGGCGTCGGCGAGAAAGTGCACTTCGGTGCCGCGATTTTCCGTATCGCCGACGACGGGCATCGGCGAATACTGCACGCCGTTCTCTTCGACGATCTCGCGGTTCTGCACGACGCCGCGCGCGAATTCCATGAAGTGTTTCTTGCCGTCGCGGCGCACCGTGAGGCGCAGCCATGCCGACAGCGCGTTCACGCACGACACGCCCACGCCATGCAGGCCGCCCGACACCTTGTAGCTGTTCTGGTCGAACTTGCCGCCCGCGTGCAGCTCGGTCATCACGATTTCGGCGGCGCTGCGCTTCGGATCGTGCTTGTCGTCGCGCTTCAGGCCGGTCGGCACGCCGCGGCCGTTGTCGGTCACGGAAATCGAGTTGTCGGCGTGAATGGTGACGTGGATGTCGTCGCAATAGCCGGCGAGCGCTTCGTCGATGGAGTTGTCCAGCACTTCGAAAACGAGGTGATGCAAACCGGTGCCATCCGACGTATCGCCGATGTACATGCCCGGGCGCTTGCGCACCGCCTCCAGACCTTCGAGGATCTGAATGGACGATGCGCCATAGCTATTGTCAGGCTTGTTGTCGGGCTGCGAATTTGTGTTTTCAGTCATGGAATTTTCCGGTTCTGCGTCACTGCCTGGGTTGCTGCTCGAACTTTTCAAATCACCTTAAAAACGCCAAAGGGGCGCGCCGCCCCTTGGAGTGTTCTCGGTATTGCGTGCGTCAGATGCGCATCGGCATCACCACGTACTTGAATTCCTCGTTCTCGGGAATCGTGATGAGCGCGCTGGAATTGGCATCGCCGAGGCTCACCTTGAGCGTGTCGACCTTCAGATTCGCGAGCACATCGAGCAGATACGTGACGTTGAATCCGATATCGACGGTGTCGCCCTGATATGCGATCTCCAGTTCTTCCTGCGCCTCTTCCTGGTCGGCGTTGGTCGACATGATCTTCAGCTGGCCCGGCTCGACGAGGCAACGCACGCCCTTGAATTTGTCCGAAGTCAGGATGGCCGCGCGCTGCAGCGAACGCTGCAATTCTTCACGGCCGATTTCGAACGTGTTCTTGTGCGACTTCGGAATCACGCGTTGGAAGTCGGGGAACTTGCCCTCGACGAGCTTCGACACGAGTTCCACCTGGCCGAAGCTGAACTTCACCTGCGTTGCGGCGATGTCGATGTTCAGGGAATCGTCGATGTCTTCGAGCAGACGCTGAAGCTCGAGAATCGTCTTGCGCGGGATGATCACTTCCTGGCGCGGGAACGAGCCTTCGATCTTCATCGACGAAAACGCGAGACGATGGCCGTCAGTCGCGACCGCCATCAGTTCGTCGCCATCCACCACGAGCAGCATGCCGTTCAGGTAGTAGCGAATGTCCTGCTGGGCCATCGCGAAATAGACCATGCCGAGCAACTGGCGGAATGTCTTCTGCGGAACCGAAAGGCTCGCGCCGAAGTCAGTAGCCTGGTTGACGGTGGGAAATTCGTCGGCGGCGAGCGTCTGCAGCGCGAAGCGGCTTTTGCCGGAACGCACCGTGAGGCGCTTGTCGGAGAGGTCCAGCACCACTTCGCCCGAGGGCATCGCGCGCAGAATGTCGAGCAGTTTGCGCGCGGCGACCGTGGTGGCAACCTGGTCGCTGCCGACGCCGAAATCGGCGCGGGTTGTGATCTGGAGTTCGAGGTCGGTCGAGAGGAACGACACATCGGCGCCGTTCTTGGTAATCAGCAAATTCGCGAGGATCGGCAACGTATGGCGGCGTTCTACGATGCCGCTCACGGTTTGCAGCGGCCTTAGAAGATTATCTCGTTCGGTCTTGACCAGTTGCATAGAGTTCCTTCGTTGATGTGACGGCCTGTCCGCCGGTTTCGCCACCAGATTTGCCCAGCGGACAACCTCGTAACACGCGTTGCCGGCCCCCCGCCGGTCACTCGCGAAAACTGCGCTCGAAAGCCGCCCAGGCCACGGACGGCTAAACCTATATTGTGCCTCAAAACGGAACCGCCCCCTAAAATTGGGGGCGATTTCACCAAAAAACAGGCTGTCGAACGCAATAAATGACGCGTGCGTTCGTGGCAAAGCGTTTGTTGGCCCGTCAGCCCTTCAGCGTCTGTTCGAGCACGTGCAGTTCGTGGTTCAACTGCGCATCGGTGCCGCGCTCGGCGCCGATCTTGCGCACCGCGTGCAGCACGGTCGTGTGATCGCGCCCGCCAAACAGTTCGCCGATCTCGGGCAGGCTTTTCTGCGTCAGCTCCTTCGCCAGATACATCGCGATCTGGCGCGGGCGCGCAATGTTGGCCGGCCGCTTTTTCGAGTACATATCGGCGACCTTGATGTTGTAGAAATCGGCCACGGTCTTCTGGATATTCTCCACCGAGATCTGCCGGTTCTGCACCGTCAACAGGTCTTTGAGCGCTTCCTTGGTCAGCTCGATCGTGATGTCGCGGCCATGGAACTTCGAGTACGCCAGGATCTTGCGCAGCGCGCCTTCGAGTTCACGCACGTTCGAACGCAGATGCTTCGCGACGAAGAACGCGACGTCTTCCGAGAGGCTCACGCCTTCGGACTGCGCCTTCCTCATCAGAATCGCGACGCGCATTTCCAGCTCGGGCGGCTCGATCGCGACCGTCAAGCCGGAGTCGAAACGCGAGATCAGGCGATCGTCGATGCCGGAGATTTCCTTCGGATAGGTATCGCTCGTGATGATGACCTGCGCCTTGTTGGCGACGAGCGCCTCGAACGCGTAGAAGAACTCTTCCTGTGTGCGCGACTTGCCTGAGAAGAATTGAATATCGTCGATGAGCAGCAGATCGAGCGAGTGGTAGTAGCGCTTGAAGTCGTCGAACGCCTTGCGCTGGTACGCCTTCACGACATCCGATACATATTGTTCCGCGTGGATGTAGCGAATTCGCGCGCCTGCCTTGTCCATCAGCAGCTGATTGCCGATGGCGTGAATCAGGTGCGTCTTGCCGAGACCCACGCCGCCATACAGGAAGAGCGGGTTGTACGAGATGCCCGGATTGTCGGCGACCTGAATGGCGGCCGCGCGCGCGAGTTGGTTCGCCTTACCGGTGACGAAGTTGTCGAACGTGAGCACCGGATTCAGTTTGGAACGCTCGTAGGCGGAATCGGTTTCACCACCCGCCGACGGAGCGCCGCCAGGGCGCCACGTGCGTCGGCCAGCGGCGGCTTCGTTGGCGTCGAGGCTCGGGAGATCGAGATCGGCCTGGTCTTCCTGCATGGCTTGCGCCTGTTGTGCCGCTTCCGCTGCGAGCGCGTTGATGTGCGCGGTGGCGTTCGCGTGCGCGACGACGGAAGGCGCCTGCGGCACGGCCGCCGACGGCGCCGGAGCGCGCGGCGCTGCGGGCGCGCTCGCGGTCGGGCGCGGCGCTGCGCTCAGACCACCGCCGATCGCGTTGCGCGCGGTCGCTTTGGGATCGAGCACGAATTGAACATCGATAGGCGCGCTGAAGAAATCACGCGCAACATCGGCGATACGGCCCGAAAACTGGCTTTTCACCCAGTCGAGCTTGAAGCGGTTGGGAGCGGCGATGCGCAGGGTGTTCGCGTCGGCATCGAAGTCGACCGGGGTCAGCGGCTTGATCCACGTGACGTACTGCTGCGGCGTGAGTTCACGCGCAAGCAGTGCGGAACAGTGTTCCCAGAAATCGTTCATCGAGTGCGGTCGTTATGGTTGCTCCGCACCTGCGGGCCGTGCTTGCCGAACGTTCGGACAAGTCCCGGCACAGCCAAGCAGGCATGCTCCGGAGGCTTACGCCGCAAGGGTTTGCGGGCGGATGGCGGGCCGAAGCAGCGGGCGGATATTTGGGAGTAAGGCGAGATTCTAACGCCAAAAGAGGGTGACGCGCGAGTTATCCACAGGGTCAAATCAGCACGTCCAGCAGGCCGGAAATCTGCCGGAATACGCGCTCGCTTGCGCTAACCTATTGACGGTCAATAGGAAAACGGTTTAAATAGCGGGTTCCGCGAAAACAGAATTCCTGAACCTCCGGCCATCGCGCTTGCAGTGACCACACTGGAGCCAAGCCCGCGCGGTCAATCAACTCAAGTGAGAGCACCATGAAACGTACTTACCAACCTTCCGTGACGCGCCGCAAGCGCACCCATGGCTTCCGTGTTCGCATGAAGACCGCTGGCGGCCGCAAGGTCATCAACGCTCGCCGCGCGAAGGGCCGCAAGCGCCTGGCCATCTAAGTCTGCCGAGTGCACGCTCGCGTTTGGATCTTGCACTCGACGGCGAGCCGCTTACGCGCCGCACAGAAGTCTTGAGACAGGACATCGTTCAGTTGCCGGCGCAGGCCACGTTCCCCAAGGCCGCAAGGCTGCTGAAAACGGATGAGTTCTCATCCGTTTTTCGTTTGCGCCCCTGGCGGCGTTCGCCGCACTTCGTTCTGTACGGCAAGCCGTCCGGGCAGGAAGCGCGGCTCGGGCTGGTGATCGGCAAAAAGCAGGCGCCGCGCGCCGTCACGCGCAATCTGATCAAACGGCTTGCGCGCGACATTTTCCGGCTGCGGCGCGCGCAGTTGAACGGGTTCGATATCCTCGTACGGCTGCACGCGAAGATCGACCGCAAGGCGATGCCGAGCGCGAGCTCTCCGCCGCTTCGGGCGCTCGTCGGCAGCGAGCTGGAAACATTGTTCGACCGTGCCGTGCGCGAAGCCGCGCGCCGCAGGGCCGAAACCGTGGCGGTGCCGCCCGAGGCGCCCGCCGTCGACGAATCACCCGGCCCGTCAGGGTCATGAAGCGCGGTTGCGCCAGACGTTTGCCTTTCACGGCGTGTCTGGCGTGCGGCGCGAAGACTATGCAAACGGCACTCATCGCGTTGTTGCGCTTCTACAAGGTTGCTGTGAGCCCGCTGCTCGGCAACCGGTGCCGTTTTTATCCTTCCTGTTCCGACTACGCGCGCGAAGCAATCCAGTATCATGGCGCCGCGCATGGCACGTATCTCGCCGTAAAGCGGCTGTGCCGCTGCCATCCCCTTTCGGCGGGCGGCGTCGATCTCGTGCCGCCTCCCCGCGGACACGTCGGCTCTGACGACGCGTCCGAATCGCGCCCGGACTCGGGGCAAGACAAGCTTTCAACACTAAACGGCGCTCAAGCGCTTTCCGATCGACACTGAGACAACGCATGGATATCAAACGCACCGTCCTATGGGTCATCTTCTTCGTGTCAGTTGTCCTGCTGTTCGACAACTGGCAACGGGACCATGGGCGCCCGTCGATGTTCTTCCCGAGCGCGACGCAACCGGCCAAGACCGCCAGCAACCCGGCACCGGGCTCGGCCGCATCCGGCGCGCAGCCGTCCGAGCTGCCTAACGCGCCCGCAGGCACGGCCGCACCCGGCACGACGACGCCCCCCGCCACGGCGCAAGCCCAGGTAGTGAAGTTCACGACGGACGTGTACTCCGGTGAAATCGACACGCGCGGCGGCACGCTCTCGAAGCTCGCGCTGATGAAGGAAGGTGACGGCAAGCAGCCGGACCTCTACATCACGCTCTTCGATCACACCGCGAACCACACGTACCTCGCGCGCACGGGCCTGCTCGGCGGCGACTTCCCGAACCACAACGACATCTTCACGCCGGTGCCCGGCCAGACGTCGCTGACGGGCGACCAGAAAACGCTGAAGATCGCGTTCGAATCGCCGGTGAAGGGTGGCGTGAAGGTCATCAAGACCTACACGTTCACGCGTGGCAGCTACGTGATCAACGTCGACACGAAGATCGAGAACGTCGGCACCGCGCCGGTTTCGCCGAAGCTCTACATGGAGCTCGTGCGCGACAACACGCCGGTCGAGACCCCGCGTTTCTCGCATACGTTCATCGGGCCGGCGGTCTACACGGATCAGAAGCACTTCCAGAAGATCGACTTCTCCGACATCGACAAGAACAAGGCAACGTTCGAGCCTTCGTCGGATAACGGCTGGGTCGCGATGGTCCAGCACTACTTCGCGTCCGCGTGGATTCCGCAGCAAGGCGTGAAGCGCGATATCTACGTGCAGAAGATCGATCCGGACCTGTATCGCGTCGGCATGACGCTGCCCGCGCAGACGATCGCGCCGGGCCAGTCCGCGAACGTCGACGCGCGTCTTTTCGCCGGTCCGGAAGAAGAGCGCATGCTCGAAGGCATCGCGCCGGGTCTGGAGCTCGTGAAGGACTACGGCATGGTGACGATCATCGCCAAGCCGCTCTTCTGGCTGCTCGAGAAGATTCACAGCTACGTCGGCAACTGGGGCTGGGCGATCGTGCTCCTGACGCTGCTCATCAAGGCCGTGTTCTTCCCGCTGTCGGCGGCGAGCTACAAGTCGATGGCGCGCATGAAGGAAATCACGCCGCGCATGCAGCAGCTTCGCGAGCGCTTCAAGAGCGATCCGCAGAAGATGAACGCGGCGCTGATGGAGCTCTACAAGACCGAGAAGGTGAATCCGTTCGGCGGCTGTCTGCCGGTGGTCGTGCAGATTCCGGTGTTCATCTCGCTGTACTGGGTGCTGCTGTCATCGGTGGAAATGCGCGGCGCGCCGTGGATTCTCTGGATTCACGATCTGTCGCAGCAAGACCCGTACTTCATCCTGCCGGTGCTGATGGCCGTCTCGATGTTCGTGCAGACCAAGCTGAACCCGACGCCGCCGGACCCCGTTCAGGCAAAGATGATGATGTTCATGCCGATCGCGTTCTCGGTCATGTTCTTCTTCTTCCCGGCCGGTCTCGTGCTGTACTACGTGGTGAACAACGTGCTGTCGATCGCGCAGCAGTACTACATCACGCGCATGATGGGCAAGAACAGGAAGAAGCCGGCGTAAGCGGCTGCTTCGCTCCCAGATGTGGAAACGCCCGGCTCGCCGGGCGTTTTGCTTTTGTGGGGCAGGATTTACCGCTTCATCGAACCATAAAACTGATCGATGAGTTCTTCGAGCAAGTATCGATGATGCGGCGACAGCGCCTCGATCTTCGTCGCAAGCTCGAGTGTCTCCTCGGACGCGGGATATCGCTCGTCGCGCGCGAGAGGCTTCGGCGTCACTTGCGGATTGCCGCTTGGCGGCGGCCCGTAATGCAGCCAGTGCTGATCGACCTTGAACCAATCGGCGAGCGTCTCCAGCTTGTCGACGGTTGGAATCGAGCGGCCGGTGAGCCACTTGTGCGCCGTCTGTGGCGAAACCGATTCGCCTTGATAGCGCAGGTTGAAATGCAATGCGAGGTCAGTCGCGCCGCGCATCCTTTCGGGTGCACGGGTCATCGAGAATTTGAGCCGCTCGGAGAAATCGGCCTTTTCTTGTGGTGTGGGCATGGGCTGGATTGTGCGAGGCAATCGCTGCTTACCAGTCAACCAATTGCGCTACATTTGTCGCGGCTTCGCACATTTTTATCTTGAATACGCACTCGATTTGATTGCCGCTTGGCAGCGCATTTCCGACACAATGCGAGTCATCGCGTACCTTGGCGATTCCACCGGTGCGCAGTTTCCGTTTTCGCTTCAGTGTAATTTTTTATCTCAAAAAAGCTAACACCTCTCCATCGCAGCGCGAGCGCGAGGCGGCCCGCTCCGCACCCCGCGATACAATGCCCGCACTCCGAAACCATCCGAATACATCGCCGACATGCTGAGCAACGACACCGATCCGATCGTCGCAATCGCCACCGCGCCCGGGCGTGGCGGAATCGGCGTCGTGCGTCTGTCGTTCGGCCGTGCAGCCGAAGCCGCCGCGCAAAAAGCGATGCACGCGTTGTGCGGTCAGGCGCTGGCGCCGCGTCACGCGAGCTACGTGCCGTTCATCGACGGTAACGGCGAGGCACTCGATCGCGGCATTGCGCTCTATTTCCCTGCGCCGCATTCGTACACGGGCGAGCACGTGCTGGAGCTGCAAGGCCACGGCGGCCCGATCGTGCTGCAACTGGTGCTGCAACGAGCGATCGAAGCCGGTCGCGATTTCGGCCTGCGACTCGCAGAGCCCGGCGAATTCACGCGGCGCGCTTTTCTCAACGACAAGCTCGATCTGGCGCAGGCAGAAGCTGTCGCCGATCTGATCGAAGCCAGCACGGAAGCCGCCGCGCGCTCGGCTGGCCGTTCGCTGGATGGCGCGTTCTCGCGCGAGATTCATGCGCTCGTAGAAGACGTGATCACGCTGCGCATGCTCGTCGAAGCGACGCTGGATTTTCCCGAGGAAGAGATCGACTTCCTGGAAGCGGCCGATGCGCGGGGCAAACTCACGCGGATCCGGACGCGGCTGGACACCGTGCTCGCCGATGCGCGTCAAGGCGCGCTTTTACGCGAAGGCTTGTCGGTCGTGCTCGCGGGGCAGCCGAACGTGGGCAAGTCGTCGCTGCTCAATGCGCTCGCGGGCGCGGAGCTCGCGATTGTCACGCCTATCGCCGGCACCACGCGCGACAAGGTCGCGCAGACGATTCAGGTCGAAGGCATCCCGCTGCACATCATCGATACGGCCGGCCTGCGCGAGACGCAGGACGAGGTGGAGCGAATCGGCATCGAGCGCACGTGGGGGGAAATCGAGCGCGCCGATGTCGTGCTGCATCTGCTGGACGCGCGTGAGGGCACGACGCCGGAGGACCAGGCCATCGCGGCGCGCTTTCCGGCGGGCGTGCCTGTCGTGCGGGTGATGAACAAAACGGATCTCGCAGGCACGCCGCCCTCGGCCCACGACACTGAAGGACACGCGCGAGAGGTCAACCTATCGGCGAAAACCGGCGACGGCATTTCGCTGCTGCGCGATGTGCTGCTGAAAATCGCTGGCTGGCAGGCGGGCGCGGAAAGCGTGTATCTCGCGCGCGAACGTCACTTGATCGCCTTGCGCGAGGCCCGCGATCACCTCGCGCTCGCCGCCGAACATGCCGAACAGCATTCGCAGGTGCTCGACCTGTTCGCGGAAGAGCTGCGGCTCGCGCAGGACGATCTCAACTCGATTACGGGAGAATTCACGTCTGACGACCTGCTCGGCGTGATCTTCAGCCGCTTCTGCATCGGCAAATAAACGCGGACGGGTTACGCGCCCTCGGGTTTGCCGATTTCGCGCAACTCCGCATTGAGCTTCTCGGCCTCCTCCGGCCGCCCGTGAAATGCCGCCGGCGTGTTCTGAAACATCTCGATCCGATACACGCCATCGCAGAGCGACAGCACCATCGTCTGAATCGCGCTCAGACTCGGTTCGAGGTCCGTCGCGCCGCGCGGCCACATTCCCGCGACGCCGCGCAACAGCAACGTCTGCCCGTTCGCCATGCGTCTCACCTCACGCACCTTCGCGACGAAGCGCGGTGTCGGATGCTGGGCGAAGATCGGCCGAAGATGCGTCTCGATGGCGGCACGCCCATCGATCGCGCTGCCGTCAAAGCCGACCAGGCTGCCGCGCTCGGTGAAACGCGCTGCCATCGCGGCGGCGTCCTGCCTGTTCCAGTCGTCGAGCAGGCCGGCGTACACGCGCCGCGCGCTCGCGGTCCAATCGTCGGGCTGGCTCATGTCGCCTTCTTCCACGCCGCTGCGAAAACACCCGCGCCCATCAGCAGCGCGCCGCCCGTGCGGTTCACCGCGCGCTGCACGGAAGGCTTGCGAATCGCCTTGCGCGCGCCCGACGCGAGCAGCGCGTAAGCGAACGCGTTGGCCGCTGCGAGCCCGACGAAGGTCGCTTCGAGAATCGCGATCTGCGAGACGCTCGCCGTGTGCGCATCGACGAATTGCGGCACGAACGCGACAAAGAAAATGATGCTCTTCGGATTCAGCGTCGTGACAGCATAGGCGTGCGCCATGATGCGGCTCGTGCGCAGTTCGCCGGTGGGCTGCACGGCGTCCGTATCAACGACCGGCGCGCTCCACAACTTGATGCCGAGGTAGACGAGATACGCCGCGCCGATCCACTTCACCACCATGAACAGTTCAGCGGATGCCGCCAGCAGCACGCCGAGGCCGAGCATCGACGCGGTCATCGCGGTAAGGTCGCCGAGCGCGACACCGATGGTCGTCGCGAATGCATATTTGCGGCCGTGGCCGAGCGCGTAGGACACGACGAGCAGCACGGTCGGGCCAGGAATCGCGACGAGAATCGCCGATGCGATCGCAAACGGCAGCCATTGAGCAAGGGTCATGCTTGTTCTCCTGAGTTCGATGGGTGGATTTATCCATGAACGCGGAGCGCTTGCAATAGGCCGTTCAGCCAGCTTGACGCCGCGGCGCCTCCGTTCGCGAACTGTTGGATGCACCTCGATATCGCCTAATGCGGTGCACCAAAACGCAAGCGAGGCAAATTGCCGCACTTTCGCGCATATATACGTGACCTTTCGTTCCGCTCAAAGCGGCATTTCGATAATTTTCAATTAATCCGCTGTTTGTCAGATTCGCTTAAAAAGCCTGCGACAGTCTGTCTTGTTGCGGTCGCACACAACATATGCTTGCAAGTTTGCCTTACTCATCTAGCATGAGTATTGCGGTCTTCCGCTTTTAAATACATAGCTAATTTCGAAACGGCTTCGTTTGGGAGGCTATACATGCAGAAACGCGCCGGCACTCTTTTCGCGATGATGGGTTTGTTTGCAGTCGTTTCCACGGCGCAGGCCCAGGACAGCGTCATTCAGGCTCAGCAGACATTCACTTTCAGGCCTAATTCGTATGGCTGCTTGTCCAAGGACAAGTTCGATTCGGCCGATCAGCACGCGAAAGCCGGCGAGCATCAACAGATGCAGCAGTTTTTCGAAGGCTTCGAATGCATTTCGACTCCAGTCGATTCGCATTTTCGCGTGATTCGCGTGGTGGGCCATGACGTCGAATTCGTCAACGCCGCCAATAGCGACACGCAAGGCATGTGGACCGCGGATCGATTCATCGACCAATAAGCGGTTTTAGCGTCTAATTCAAGTCCGCAATCCGGCGCGATTTTTTGAGTCGCGCCGGCGCTTCGATTTATCGGCGAATTAATCGTCGGGATGAATCGGATGCGGTCCTCTCCCCGCGCTTTCGAGCGCGCGTCTCTCGCTGCCTTCCACATTTCCGCCGATTCGCCGCACAATGTCGGTTTCGCGCGCAATCGACCGCCGCGCCTCGACATTCCTTCTCCGCCGGCCAACGAACCGGCGCATCACGCTGAATGGCTCTCAAATCCACCATCTACAAGGCTGACCTTCAAGTCGCCGACATGGACCGCCACTACTACGGCGATCATTCCCTGACCATTGCACGCCATCCGTCGGAGACCGACGACCGCATGATGGTCCGTGTTGCCGCGTTCGGACTCTTCGCCGACGAGCGACTTGAATTCTGCAAAGGCCTTTCCGATACCGACGAGCCCGATCTGTGGCAGAAAGATCTCACCGGCCAGATTCAGACCTGGATCGAAGTCGGTCAGCCCGACGAGCGACGCATCTCGAAGGCGAGCGGGCGCTCAGATCGCGTGATCGTCATCGCCTATGCCGGCAGGACCGCGGACATCTGGTGGAACGGCGTGAAGGGCAAGGTCGAGCGACTGCAGAACGTGACTGTTTGGTCGCTCGCCGAGGGCGTCGCCGAAGCGCTTGGCAAGCTGGCCGCACGGACGATGCGTTTGCAACTGATGGTGCAGGACGCGGACGTGTCGCTGAGCAGCGAGACCGTCGATGCCGTCGCGATTCGCTGGAACGTGCTCAAGGCTGGGGCGGCTTGATGGCCGGCGTTCAGGCGTCGGGCCGCCCTTTGAGTTCGACCATGTTGCCCTCGGGATCGAACAGATAGAGCGACGGCCCGAAACCTTCGGCTCCGTAGCGCCGCGCCTCTTCCCCGATGCGCGCGCCGTGTTTTTTTAGATGCTCGCGTAACGCATCCGCATCGAATGGCTCGACGCGCACACAAAGGTGATCCATGTTGCGGCCCGCGCCCGGCTGGCCGCTCTCGGGCCGATCGATCTTCGCGCCGACCGCCAGCAAATCGATCAGCGAACGGCCCGCGCGCATCTGCACCAGGCCGAGATCGCGCTGTTCTTTCTCGACCGGACAGCCCAACACCGTGTGATAGAAATTCACCATGTTGTCGAGATCGGCGCAGCGGATCACGACGTGATCGATTTCGCGGATGTTGATTTGCATGTCGCTCTCTCACGGTCGGTGTGAGATTCAGTTTAGCGCGATGGGGACAAGAGGCAGGCGGGCGGGGGAATGAAAAAGGGCTTGGTGTTTAAGCCAAGCCCTTTGAATTCGTGGTGGAGAGGAGGAGGATCGAACTCCCGACCTTCGCATTGCGAACGCGACGCTCTCCCAGCTGAGCTACCCCCCCAACGAACCAAAATTGTATCACAGCGAAATCGCCTGCAGGCAAGCCTCCGACGATTCGCCGCAGCACTACTTCAACGGCGCCCCCGCCAAAATCCACCCGACAACGACCTTGATATCCGCATCGCTCATCCTGGGATGGGACGGCATCGGAATGGAACCCCACACGCCCGCGCCACCGCTCTTCACCTTCTTTTCAAGCTTCGCGCTCGCTTGCGGATCGCCCTTATACTTCTCGGCGACTTGCTGAAACGACGGTCCCACGAGCTTTCGATCGATCGCGTGACAGCCCATGCACGCATTGCTTCGCGCGATCGCCATCGCATTCGCGGATGACCCGGCCTGCTCTGCCGCGACCACACCGAAAGACGCGGCGATCAACACCGCGCCGCAAATCAAACGCGCCATGCTCATTTCGTCGCCGGAACCGGATTGGGATTGCCCGGATGCACATCCGAGTTCTTCACGGGTGCGGGCGACTGCGAATCGAGCGGACGCGACGTCACGCCCGAATCAGGCACCGTGCCGACCGTCGCATCAGCAGGCGCGGGCGGGTTCGACGCGGAGACCGCGCTCGCATCGGATGCGGCCGCCGCTTCCAGCGCCTGCGCTTCTTCAGGCTTGATGTACTGGTACACCTTCACAACCTGCTCCACGCCCGGCACGCGCGCGGCGACATCCGCGCCATGCGCACCTTCGTCCGTCGTGACAAGTCCCATCAGATAAACGACGCTGCGCTCGCACACCACCTTGTAGTAGTTCGCACGCAAATCCTTCTCGCCGACCATCGCGGTCTTCACGCGAGTCTCGAGATAGGAGTCGTTCGCGCGCGAGGAGATCGAACTCGCGCCCTGAATCGACAGTTCGTTGACGATGCTGCCCACGTTATTGATGTCGCGCACGACGGCCTCGGCCTTCTGCTTCGACGCTTCGTCAGGCACCTCGCCAGTCAGCAGCACGCGCCGGTTGAACACGGTCACGTTGACATGCGCCGTATCGGGCAGGTTCTCGTTGATCCGCGAAAGCGCCTTCACCTGAATCTCGCGGTCTTCGGTCTGCGCACCGAGCGTGCGGCGATCCGTGGCGATCAACGTGCCGCCGGCCGCCGCGCCGACGACCGCGAGGGCGCAGCCCTGCAACGTCAATGCGACTCCGGACAACATGCTCACCACGAGCGTGGCCTGGGCCAGCGTCGCCTTGACGCGTGTCTTGTTCGTCAACTCCGTTCCCCTTTTCAGTTTCAGTCGTCTCCGAGCAGCATCGCATCGATGCCGTCGCACAGACAGTGAATGGTCAGCAGATGGACTTCCTGGATGCGCGCCGTTCGATCGGACGGCACGCAGATGTGAATGTCGGTTTCGGCGAGTACGTCGGACATCGCGCCGCCGCCCTTGCCCGACAGCGCGATCACGATCATCTCGCGCTCGTGCGCTTCCTGAATCGCCGCGAGCACGTTGACCGAATTCCCCGACGTGCTGATCGCGAGCAGCACATCGCCCGACTGACCGAGCGCGCGGACCTGGTTCGAGAAGATCTGTTCGAACGCATAGTCGTTGCCGATGGCCGTGAGAATCGATGTATCGGTCGTCAACGCGATGGCCGGCAAGCCCGGGCGCTCGCGCTCGAAGCGGCCGATCAGCTGCGCGGCGAAGCGCTGCGCATCGGCAGCGGAGCCGCCATTGCCGCACACGAGAATCTTGTTGCCGTTGGCGAGTGCGCCGAACAGCGTATCGATGGCGGCCGCGATCGGAACCGCCAGCGCGTCGAGTGCTTCGAGTTTGAGTGCCGCGCTGTCGCGGAAGTGCTGTTGAATACGTTCGACTGACATCGACTCTCGCTCATCGGCCGCGGCGCGCGGCAATACGTGGCTTGAACGCTCAAAGCGTCGGTTGTTGCGCAGTTTACCGCATGCATCATGCAGCGAACCTCGCTCATGCTTCGTCGGCGCGAAACGCATCGCGCAGCCAGTGCACGCGGCCCGCATCGAACGCGACGACATCAAAGCGGCACGCCGGCAACGCACCGCGCCAGCTCGCGAGAAAATGCTGCGCGGCATGCACGAGGCGCGCACGCTTTCTCGCGTCCACACTCGCAACGGCGTTCGCGTAACGCCTGCTATTCCTCGCCCGAACTTCGACGAACACGAGCGCGCCGCGTTCATCGAGCATCACGAGATCGATCTCGCCGCCCCGGCATGTCACGTTGCGCGCGACGAGGCGCATCCGCTGTCGCTGCAGAAACTCGAGCGCATGCGACTCGAAAACATCGCCGAGCGTTTTGGACAAGGCTCCTCCATAAAAGTTGTCGACGAGCCATGCGGATCGCGCGTGGCAAAATGACGTCCTTTCCTTCGACGCCCGCGCTCATGCTTCAGATCTCCGAACTCGCCGCCGGGCAGCACTATCCGACGAGCGCGCTCTACGTCGTCGCGACGCCCATCGGCAACGCGGCCGACATCACCGTGCGCGCGCTGCACGTGTTGCAGCTCGCGGATCGCATCGCCGCCGAGGACACGCGCAACACCGCGCAACTGCTCGCGCGCTACGGCATCTCGAAGCCGTCGATCGCCGTGCACGAGCACAACGAGCGCAGCGCCGCCGAACGGGTGATCGAGCATCTCAGAAACGGCGAGCGCATCGCGTGCGTATCCGACGCCGGCACGCCCGGCATTTCCGATCCCGGCGCGCGTCTCGTCGATGCAGTGCGCGAAGCCGGACTGCCCGTCATTCCGCTGCCGGGCCCGAGCGCGCTCACGACAGCGCTTTCCGCAGCGGGCGCGTGGGTGCGCGGCTTCTCGTTCTTCGGCTTCCTGCCGACGAAGTCGAAGCAGCGCGCCACGCAATTGCGCACGCTCGCGAACCATCCGATGGCGTTGGTGTTCTACGAAGCGCCGCATCGCATCGTCGAAACGACGCGTGCGCTCGGCGAGGCATTCGGCGGCGAACGGCAGTTGCTGATCGCCCGTGAGCTGACGAAGTTACATGAGAGCCTGCATCGATGCACCCTGGCCGAAGGGCCAGCGTGGCTCGAAGCCGACGCGAATCGTCAGCGCGGGGAATTCGTTCTGGTGGTGGAAGGCGCGCCCGAAACGCAGGATGCCGACGACGCCCACGATGCGCTGCTCGCGACGCTGCTGGAGGAGTTGTCGGTGAAGAGTGCGGCGCGCATCGCCGCGACGTTGACGGGCGCATCGCGCAACGCGTTGTACGAACGCGCGCTCAAGCTCTCGAAGCGCGACGAAAGCGAAGCGGAATAGAAAACGGGCCGTCGCGAGACGGCCCGTTCGGGTGCTGCAAGGGGCGATGTCGGATCAGTTGACGCTGTCGTCGGCAAGCGCTTGCGCCTGCTCTTCGCGCGCCGCACGCGCTTCCTGCTGCGTGAGACCTTCGATCTTCACCTTCTGCGTGCCTGCGCCGCGCATGCCGAGCACCGCCGCGGCGGCGTACGACAAGTCGATCACGCGTCCGCGCACATACGGTCCACGGTCGTTGATCTTCACGACCACCGTCTTGTGGTTGGACTCGTTCGTCACGCGCACCCACGACGCGAGCGGCAACGTGCGGTGAGCCGCGGTCATCGCGTTCATGTTGAACTTTTCGCCGCTCGCGGTCTTGCGGCCATGGAACATGCGGCCGTACCACGACGCCTTACCCTTCTGTTCGAAGCTGCCCGCGTCGGGACCGGTCGTGATCGGCTCGGCGCTCGAAAGCGATTGAGCCTGGTTCGGCTTGTCGGCCGGAAGCGCGGAAAGGTGCGAATCGAACGCGAGCGGCGCCGTCGAGCGGGCACTGCTCGTGCTCAGAGAGTCTGTCTTCTGAGGATTGGCTGCGACATCGCCCGAACCCGGCGCGGCGCAACCCGCCAGCACACCAACTGCCAGCAGGCTTCCGACATGTCGAATAAATCGAGCATTCATAGACGTGTTTACGATAAAAGGAGCGGCCGCGCTGCGCTGGTCGGCGCGCGCATGGCTGCTCGAGGCTTTGCCGTGCAAAGCAGAACGCCGCTCGGTCAAGCGAACGGCGAACTGTGCTCGGATGCGGCGCACTCGTGCCGCAAACGCCCGGTTATTGTTCACGTCTGGCGCAACCTGTCCCCGGCAGCCTGACCAGACCCCACAAGCCGCCATCGAACGTGGCATCACATTCGTGCGCTGAAAAATTCATCTAAGCGCAGGAACGGCGGCGTAGGCCCCATCCGGCGTAACGGCTGCAAAGCCATCTGACAGACGCGCGGCGTCTGGCCGGACAAGACGTGTGCACCCACTGGAGGTGCTTGAGTTGCAATTGCGAGGCTTTTGGCCCCGAACAGCGTACTGACAGCGATTGTAAAAACGCACTAGCGTTTCAACCTTCGCTTATTGACGGCATGGTTGGATCCATGCACAAGTAGTGCCATTATACAAAAAAACAGCGGTTCGTCTCGCCAAACCCAACGATCAGTCATTGATTTTCGCTATGAGCGTAAGAATTGCCGATATTTACGGGTTTTCCAGCGCTCGAACCGTCACCCTTGCGCGCGTTATGGCACCGGTACAATGAACGTTTTTACAGGCCTGCGCGTACCGACGACAGTCATATGAAAGTCATTCTCGTTCCCGTGACGCCCTTCCAGCAAAACTGTTCCATCGTGATCTGCGAGGCGACCAGGCGCGCCGCCATCGTCGACCCGGGCGGCGACATCGAACGCATCATCGCGGAAGTGGAGCGGCAGGGCGTGACCGTCGAAAAGATTCTTCTGACGCATGGTCACCTAGACCATTGCGGTGGCGCGAAGGCGCTCGCCGACCATTACGGCATACAAATAGAAGGACCGCATCGTGAGGATGCGTTCTGGATCGATCAGCTGCCCGCGCAGACTCAGCGCTTCGGCTTTTCGAACGCCGAGGCGTTCACGCCCGAACGCTGGCTGGTCGACGGCGACACCGTGCAGTTCGGCGACGAGTCGATGGAAGTCTATTTCTGTCCGGGTCACACGCCGGGTCACGTCGTGTTTTTCAGCCGCGCGCATCAACTCGCGTTCGTCGGCGATGTGCTGTTTGCCGGCTCCATCGGCCGCACCGATTTTCCGCGCGGCAATCACGCGGAACTCATCCGTTCGATCCGCGAAAAGCTCTGGCCGCTCGGCGACGACGTCACCTTCGTTCCCGGTCACGGCCCGGCATCGACATTCGGCGAGGAGCGGCGCACCAACCCGTTCGTGCGCGACGGAGTGACAGCGTGAACGCGATTCCCGAAATCTACGTCAGCACCGATGTCGAAGCCGACGGCCCGATTCCCGGTCCGCATTCGATGCTGAGCTTCGCCTCGGCAGCCTTCACGGCCGACAAGCAGCTCATCGGCACTTTCTCCGCGAATCTCGAAACGCTGGAAGGCGCGGCGCCACATCCAGTGCAAGCCGCATGGTGGAAAACTCAGCCCGACGCGTGGACAGCGTGCCGCAAGGATTTGCAGAAGCCGGAGATCGCACTGCCGGCTTATGTCGAATGGGTGGAGGCGCTGCCGGGCAAGCCGGTGTTCGTCGCGTATCCGGCGGGCTTCGACTTCACCTATATGTTCTGGTACATGATGCGTTTTGCCGAGCGCTGTCCTTTCTCGTGGTCGGCGCTCGACATCAAGACGCTCGCCTTCGCGATGACCGGACTGCCATACCGGAAGGCGATCAAGCCGCGTCTGCCGAAACATTGGTTCGACGAGTTGCCGCACACGCACGTCGCGCTCGACGACGCGATCGAGCAAGGCGCGCTCTTTTGCAACATGCTCGCGGAGCTGCGGACGTCGCAGGCCGCGCTGGCGCGGACATCGGCTGAATCGAACGAGATCGGCGAAGGTAAAACCGCGCAGTCAGGCCAATGAGTTAGGGAAACTCCCTCAGTGCAGGCGCTTTGCATTGCGTTTCTTTTCCGGCGCCTCTACCATGAGAGTCAAATCGCGACCGAACGGAGGCGCAGTTGACTCTCGATACATTCTCACAAAAAATCCTGCGTCTTCTGCAGCTCGACGCACGGCGCTCCGTTCAGGAAATCTCCGACCAGGTCGGCTTGTCGAGTACGCCGTGCTGGCGGCGCATCAAGGACATGGAGCAATCGGGCGTTATTCAGCGCTATACGGCGCTGCTCGACCGCGAGAAGCTCGGCCTGCACGTCTGCGCGCTCGCGCATATACACCTGACGCGTCACACCGAGGGCGGCGTCGAGCAGTTCGAGCGCGAGATCGCCACCTGCCCGGAAGTGACCGAGTGCTACAGCACGACCGGCGAGTCCGATTACATCCTCAAGATCGTTGCGCCGGATATCAAGGCGTACGACGCGTTCCTGCACGATCGCATCTTCAAGATTCCTGCCGTCGCGCAGGTGCGAACGAGCGTCGTGCTTCGCGAAATCAAGTTCGACACGCAATTGCCGCTCTGAGCGGCGTTCAGCGTGGCGTATCGATCACGCGCTTCGTCGTCGACGCGGGCGCGAGATCGAGCGCCTGCGCGATGTGAATCTCACGCGCGCCGATCTTGCGTTTGAGCGCGTCGAGATCGATCGACTTCAGCTTCGCGGCGGTGTCCTCTGCGCCTGGCGCGGGTAGCATGACGTCCACATTGAAGCCGCTGCTCAGATAGTGCAGATTCAAGGTCTCCACTGCCAAACCCTGTCGCGTGAAAGCCGCGCGCACAGCGTCGCTGACGGTCGAACGCAACGGGAAATTGCCCGGCAACGGATTGAGTTCATCGAGTTCGGGATCGACATGAATGAGCGCATCGATGACCCGCGTGTCGGCCAGCATGTTCGCGCGCGCCGATTCGGCGATGTAATGACCTTCCGAAACCGAAATGAGCGGGTCGACGAGAATGTGGGCATCGACGATGGCGAGATCGCCCATTTTGCGCGTCCGGAACTCGTGGACTTCGCGCACGCCGGGCGTCGTCAGCAAAATGGCTCGCAAATCTTCGGTGGTCGCTTGATCGAGTGCCCGATCTGAAAGATCTTGTAATGCATCCCACGCGAACGTCCATCCCATTTTGCCGATCAGGAAGCCGACGAGCGCGGCGGCGATCGGGTCCAAAATCCGGAATCCCGCCAAACTGCCGATTATCCCGAGTGCGACGACCAGCGAAGAAGCGGCATCCGAGCGCGCATGCCACGCATTTGCGACGAGCATCGCGGAACGCACCCGTTCAGCGGCGCGCAGCATATAGCGAAACAGCGCTTCCTTGGAAACGAGCACGATTATCGCCACCGCCAGCGCGCCGACCTTTACCGGCGGAATATCCTGAAGGTTGACGATTCGCGATCCGGCACGCCACAGCATTCCGACGCCCACCGCGACCAGTAATCCGCCGAGGAACAATGAAGCCACCGTCTCATAACGGTTATGGCCGTAGTTATGGTCGACGTCCGGGGCAGCGCCCGCGTGCTCGTTCGCAATCAGCACGATAAAATCAGACACAATGTCCGCCAGCGAATGAACGCCATCCGCTATCAGTGCCTGAGAGTGAGCCAGAAAGCCTACGACGAGTTGCGCCGTGGTTAGCACACTATTTACCGCAATGCTCCGCCAGGTGGTTCTTCGGGCAACCTCCTGTTTTTCCGCGGTACGCGTCGTCGAAAGCGACATGTAATTGAACTCGAGCCTTTCACCTTCGAATTTTATCAGCGGGTGCGTCTCGGAGCTTCTGGGCGCGTGCGGTATTTTGGTTCAGGATCAGCCGTCGGGCGACCGGCGATACCAATTTATCAGCCTGCGAAATAAAATAGGCCGCGTCATGTAACGCGGCCTATTTTTCGCATGATTCGGCTCAGAACTACTTGCCGATCAGGAAGCTGTCCCGATCTTGCCCGGCGATCCACTTCGGCGGCTTGCCGCGGCCCGACCAGGTGCTGCCGCTTTCCGGATCACGATATTTCGGCGCCACGCCCGAACGGCTACGCGCGGCCTTCGCGCCTTTCGCACTCCGACCGCCAGCCAGTTCCTGAAGCGTGATGCCATAATCCGCCATCTTCTGCTTGATCTCATTAAGCACTTCGGCGTATTCGCGCGACTTCGCTTCTTCAATCTGACGTTCGAGAGACTCGCGTTGTGCGAGGAGTTCCTTGTATGACGGCATGGCAATTCCCTAAGTGGTTTGCTGACTTTGCGAATCAACGCGCTCGCTTTCAGTTATCAGTATCTGTAAAGCCTCGGACTGGGACGCAGATTAACACAGTTCCCATTAACGCGGCATGTGCGTATTGCCACTTAATAAAAAGTTTAGCGACTTTCTTCGTAACATTTGCCGAAAATTCTGAGATTGGAGCGGTTGTTGATCCGATCTAAAACGCGTTGATGAAACGATCCTTCGTTGGCGTCATGGCATCGAATGAAAACAAGGCCAATAAACTCGACCGGAAAATTTCATGAGATGGCAACTTGCGGCGAATCGTTGAGACATCTGGTCACTCGAAGCGAAATCGGGTCGCAACAAATTCGGATTTATCGCACGGAAAAGTCGCCTTGCCGCTCGAAGCAATCGATAAGCGCAGCCTTCAAATCCTCGTTCGTCAGTTTCGGGTAATCGAATGTAAAACGATTGCGCGTCCCGGTAAGCAGCAAATCACAGCCGTACCGGTCGACCCCCAATAAGTGGAGATTCTCCGGCTGGCCCGTGTAAGCATCAAAATATTCACAGAGCGACGATTCGTCCGCTGCACAAAGCGGCGGCAGCGAATCGAGTTCTTCGCCGGCGAGCCAGCCCATTGCACCGAATCCGCCGATATACCGCATGCGTTCCACCGACATCACCCAGAAGGAGAAATCGCCGAGTTCCAGATATCGCGCCGAATCCGGGTGATAGCGCAGATATCGCTGCGCGAGTTCCCCGGTTTCTTCCGGCCGCGCTGGCGCGAAGCTGCCGAGCATGGTCAGGCGCTGGCCGTCCAGCACGCCGCCTTCCGCGGCGTGCGCGACCAGAAAACCGGCGCGCGCATCGGCGTGAAGATTGCGCGTGTGCTCGGCGAGATGGCTGATGAGCAACATCGGCACGTGGCGAGCGGTGGGCGCGAAGGGCAGCGCTGTCGGATAGGGAAAGCCGCGCGGCTCGCGCGAATGCGTGGCGAGCGTGCCTTCGGACACGCGATGCAGCAGATGAAGCGGCGCTTGCGACGGAATGTTCATCCGGTTCTCGTTCGTTGGTCGATCGTCGAACGATGGTAATGCAGCGCATGCGAGCGTGTCGCCTGGCCGTTCGATAGAATCGAAAGCCTTCGCGTCCGATGGCATCATGTCCGGTCGCTTTCTCGTTTCACGCAATCTTCAAACGGCTTCTCTCGTGTCCGACTCGACTACCGCCTCCGCCGCCTGCGAATCCAATCCGACGCTCGCGCTGCATCGCAGCCTTCCACACGGCACGCGCGTCCGCGCGCGCTACGCGACGATGGCCGTCTTCTTCATCGCAGGCATGATGTACGCGTCGTGGGGCGTGCACGTGCCGACCGTGCGCGACAAGTTCGCGCTCAGCCCGGGCATGCTCTCGTTCGCGCTGCTCGCCGTCGCCGGCGGTTCGATCTTCGCGATGCTCACGGCCGGACCGTGGATCGCCCGGGCCGGCACGCGCACCGCCTGCCTTGCGGGCGGCATCACGATGATGATCTGCGGCTCGCTGATTCTGGTCACGCCCAATTTCTGGTTGCTGCTGATCGTCCTTGCGATCTTCGGCTTCGGCATGGCGACGCTCGACGTCGCGATGAACGCCGAAGCGAGCGCGGTCGAGCAGGCATTGAGTCGTCCGATCATGTCGTCGCTGCACGGCATGTTCAGCATCGGCGGCATGGCGGGCGCGGCCGTGGGCGGCGCGCTGCTCGCGCACGGACTCTCGCCCGCCGCGCATCTCGCGCTGGCATCGGGCATCAGTCTCGTCGTCCTGCTCGTTTCGATGCCCGCCGTGCTGCCGCACGTTCCTCATCACGACGAGCACGCGAAGGCGTCGTCGTCGAATCGCTGGCGTTCGGGCGCGCTGTGGGCGCTCGGCGGTCTCGCGCTGATCGCGCTGATCGCGGAAGGCGCAATGTACGACTGGGCCACCGTCTATATGCGCGACATCGTCGAGGCCACGCCGTCGGTGTCGAGCGCGGCCTACGCGGCGTTCTCCGGCGGCATGGCAGCCGGCCGCTTCGGCGGCGACGCGGTGCGCGCGCGTTTCGGCGCGCCGCAATTGATCTTCGGCAGCGCGGGTCTCGCGTTCATCGGCATGGTGATGGCGCTCGTGCTGCCGAACACCATCGTCACGATGACCGGCTTCACGCTGATGGGCCTCGGTCTCGCGAACATGATGCCAGTGCTCTTCGCGGCCGCGGCGCGCGTCGAAGGCGTCACGGCGGCCGAGGGACTCGCGCAGGTCGCGGGACTCGCGTACTTCGGCCTGCTGCTCGGGCCGGTGCTGATCGGCGGCGTCGCGCAGATCAGCACGCTGCCGATCGGCCTGTGCGTCGTGGCGGCGTGCTGCCTGGTCATCACCGCAATCGGGCCGCGCATTCTTAAGCGCTGGAAAATATAAAGCGCGCGGGCCTTTCGGCTCCGCGCGCTTCTTGAGACCGAAGTCCCGCGTCGATTACATCTTCACGACGTCGAGCAGCGTCTTCTTGCCGCCCTTGTAGTTGTACAGCGAGATCACGCCGTGCTTCAGGTCGCCCTTCGAATCGAAGGTCGTCTGGCCGATCACGCCCTTGTAGTCCGTGTTCGGCATTGCGGCGACGATCTTGGCCGGATCGGTCGAGTTCGCGCGCTTCATCGCGTCGACGATGATGTACACCGCGTCATACGTGAACGGCGCGTAGATCTGGATCGGCTGGCCGAAGCGCTTCTGGAACTTGTCCGCGAACGCCTTGCCGCCGTCCATCTTTTCGAGCGCCATGCCCGCTTCCGAGCACACGACGTTGTCGGTTGCGTCGCCTGCCAGATCTGACAGCTTCTCGGTACAGACGCCGTCACCCGCGAGAACCTTCGCGCGCAGGCCGAGTTGCTTCGCCTGCTTGGCGAACGGGCCGCCGGTCGCGTCCATGCCGCCGTACATCACGGCGTCGGGGTTTTCGCCCTTGATCTTGGTCAGAATGGCGCGGAAGTCGACAGCCTTGTCGTTGGTCGCGTCATGCGAGATCACCTTCAGGCCGAGCGACTTGGCGGTCTTCTCGAATTCGTTCGCGAGACCCTGGCCGTACGCGGTCGAATCATCGACGACGGCAACGGTCTTCACCTTCAGTTGCTTCGCCGCGTAGTTGGCGAGCGCCGGGCCTTGCTGCGCATCGGTCGCGACGACGCGATACGTCGTCTTGAAGCCTTGCTGCGTGTAGGTCGGGTTCGTCGCCGACGGGGAAATCTGCACGATGCCCGCGTCGCTGTAAATCTTCGAAGCCGGAATGGACGTACCCGAGTTCAGGTGACCGACAACGCCGACGACCTTGTCATCCACGAGCTTCTGTGCGACCTGAGTTGCCGTACGCGGGTCGGCCGCGTCATCCTGCGCGTCGAGTTCCAGCGTGATCTTCTGGCCGCCGATCGTCAGACCCTTGGCGTTGATCTCTTCGACTGCGAGCCGCGCGCCGTTTTCGTTATCCTTGCCCAGGTGAGCAATGCCGCCGGTCAGCGGAGCGACGTGACCGATCTTGACGACCTGGTCGGCTGCTGCGGACGTTGCCAACGTAGCGAACAGCACGGCTGCAGCGCTGATCGGCAACAGTTTGTGAAGCTTGGTGTTCATGTAAGTCTCCAGTTTCGGTCCCAAAAACAACGTAATCGCCCTGTGCCCCGTCTTTCATCACGATCGCTCAGTCCCGTGGACGACCACGCCGGATGCATCGTCATGCACTTGGCAAGTCCTTCCGGCAGGCCGTTCGTGGCAGCCGCCATCCGCACTGCGCGCAAGTGTAGGGTTGTCAAATTAATTTAGGGAAGTTTTTTAAGATACTGGTGTCACTACCAATTAACGGCTAGTTGTGATGCGCCGCCATTTGTGGTGGTGTTCGCGCGAAGACGCCCTGTACATGCGGGTTTCCGCGACATCGGCGCGCAAAGGTTTGACCGTCATTCAAGTTTGACAGGCGCGCGCCGATAATCCCCGCCCGCCGGCATCATTAGCCTGTTTATTAAGGCTTCTTTCAGCTTGCGTTTAGATCGATGCCTCTAAAAACCGGCCACGCGTCAAACCGCGTGCCAAGCGCGCGCGGGCGTTCAGGGCGACTGAAAGGGAAAGCTGGCAAACTCACCCGGCCAACCTATTTACAAACGCAAGGAGTATCGACGTGACCGTATCCGTGACTTCCCGCTGGATCGACATTCCGGCCGATGGCGACAGCTTCCAGGGCTATCTCGCGCTGCCCAAGACAGGCACCGGACCCGCCGTGATCATCCTGCAGGAGATCTTCGGCGTGAACGCGCACATTCGCAGCGTCGCCGATCAATATGCCGCCGATGGCTATGTCGCGCTCGCGCCCGATGTCTTCTGGCGCACGCAGCCGCGCGTCGAGCTGGGTTACGAAGGCGCGGATCGCGAAAAGGCGATGGAACTGCTGCAAAAGACCAAGCTCGATACCGCGGTCGCCGATGTCGGCGCAGCCGCGAAGGCGCTGCGCGCGCTACCCGAGGTGACGGGCAAGATTGCGGCGATCGGCTATTGCTTCGGCGGCCGGCTCGCGTATCTCGCGGCGGCGCAGGGTTCGGTGGATGTGGCGGTGGCCTACTACGGCGGCGGCATCCAGAACGCGCTGGATAAAGCCGATCAAGTGAAGGTTCCGATGCAGTTCCACTACGGCGAACTCGACGCGCACATTCCCGCCGATGCGGTGGACGCCGTGCGTCAGAAATTCGCTGGCCGTGAGAATTCGGAACTCTACGTTTATGCGCAGGCCGATCACGGCTTCAACTGCGGCGATCGCGCATCGTACAACGCCAAGGCTTCAGCGCTCGCGCACGGGCGCACGCTGAGCTTCCTCGGCGAGCGCCTGTAATCGACCGCTATGGCGAGCGCGCCCGCACGGGGCGCTCGCTATATCAGTGCGGGCAAGCCTTCGACGAGGAGAAATGCCGCAAGCACGCCGAGCAGCGCGCCGAACACACGCAGCGCGTTGTTCTTGAAATGCGTCGCGCATGGAATGGCCCCGAGGAAGAGCGCGCCAGCGAGCGCCATCGGGATGATCAGGATGAAATCGCCGATCGTGAAGTACGTCATAGTGCGTCTCCCATCGTCTTGCTTTCTGGCTGCGATCGTCGCGCGTTGAAACCTGCATCGACGATTCGAGTATAGGCGTCTCTGTCGAAGACGTCGGCCGATCTTCGTGCGATGGGAGACCTGCCCGATATACGAAAGCCTTGCGTAACAAGGATTTAGAGGCGGATCTTTTTAAGCGGGCGCGGAAAACCCTTAGCTTCGTTCCATTTCAACCGGCTTTCGATTCTCAGACGAAGGTCGCGCGCTCGCGCCGATTCAGGTAAGCCGCGCCCGCGAGCCCGACAAGCAGCAGCGCGCCGATCAGCCCGGCCACGCCCGTCCATCCGAACGCGGTCCAGAAGTGGCCGCCATACGATCCGATCACACTCGACCCGACGTAATAAGCGAGCAGATAAAGCGCCGCCGCCTGCCCTTTGGCCTGCGCGGCGAGACGCCCGACCCAACTGCTCGCGACCGCGTGGCCCGCGAAGAACCCGAACGTCAAACACGCGATTCCGGCGATGATCACCGCCAACGCACTCGACATCGTCAGCGCAATGCCGAGCATCATCAGCACGAGACTCGCGATCAGCACGCGGCCGCGTCCGAAGGCATCGGCCATCTTGCCGGACCACGGCGACGCGACGACGCCCGTCAGATACACCGTGAAGATCGCGCCGATCTGGGTCTGATTCAACTGAAACGGCGCGCCGAGCAGCCGGTAGCCGACGTAGTTATAGAGCGTGACGAAGCAGCCCATCAGCACGAAGCCGATGAGAAACAGGAACGGCAAACCGCCGTGTCGCAGGTGACCGGCAAGCGAGCGCCGATGATGCGCAAACCCGACACCGCGCCGGGGCTTGAACCGTCGCGACGGCGGCAAGAGAGAGCGGAACGCGAACGTGGCGAGCAAACCCAGCAGCCCGATGCCGCCGATCGCGACGCGCCAGCCGAAGAGATCCGCGAGGATGCCGCTGATCACCCGCCCGGCCATTCCGCCGATGGCCGTCCCGCCGACATAGAGGCCCATCGCGAGACCGAGGCCTTCCGGATGCACTTCCTCCGCGAGATACGCCATCGCGACGGCGGGCACGCCGCCGAGCGCGAAGCCTTCGAGCGCGCGCACGACGAGCAGCGCGTGCCAGTCGGGCAACACGGCTGCGACGACCGTCAGCACCGACGATGCAAGCAGCGAAAGTGTCATCAAACGATGGCGGCTCCAGCTTTCCGAAACGAATCCCGCGATGAAGATCGCAATCGCGAGCGCCGCCGTGCTCACCGACACCGTGAGTGCGCTGACCGCCGGACTGACGCCGAACGCCTTCGTGAACTCGGGAAGCAGCGGCTGCACGCAATACAGCAGCGAGAACGTCGCATAGCCGGCGAACAGCAGCGCGAGCGATGCACGCCAGTAGGCGCGCGAACCGCGTTCGAGATACGGCGCGGCGTCGGCGGTCCGGTCTGCGTTGTCGTCGGCGTTGGGGCGCTGCGGCGCCGGTGATGCGTTCACGAATGAAGTCTCCGCTGAAAAACATTCGACGATACGCCGATCCTAAGGGTTTTGCCTAATGCGACACACGCATTTCGCCGACGATCACCAGTAATTAGTGCTAGCCGTCTGCGATCGGCAACATAACGAGGCGAATGGCGTCGCGCCGACGCGTCGCGATGCGCTAAAGTAAGAGCACAATCGTTCATGAAAGCCGCGCATGTCGCGCTTCCCGCAGCAAAAGACGCGGCGATTGTCTGGGTGCACGAGCCGTTAAAAGCCTGTGCTTGGTGAAATATATGACCGGCGTTTTATCCTCAGCCGGCGTTGAAACGGGGATTCATCATGCAAATCGGTTCGATTGTCCGCTCTGTGCATATTGCCGTGCCTCAAGGGGCGCGCGGCATCGTGATGCGCATTCTCGGTGACATGGCGATGGTCGCCTGGTACGCGGGCGAGCCCGGCGTGACCCAGTTGCTCAACACGGAGCCGTTCTTCCTCGAAGACCTGATCGACACGGGCGATGTTGTGCGCCCGTCGAACACGGTCGTGCATTGAACGGCGCCGCATCGCATTGATGTAATGATGCCGCCCGCGCGAAGGCCGGGCACAATGCCGGGATGAACTCGATCCATCCCGATTCCCAGGGCGCGCCCGCTGACGACGCGCCGCCCTTCTCCGGCCTCACGCCCGAGCGCGTGCTCGATGCGCTCGACAGCGTGCTGCTTCCCACGGGCACGCGCACCGATGGCCGCCTGCTACCCCTCAACAGCTACGAAAACCGCGTGTATCAGGTGGGCGTCGAAGACGGCGCGCCGGTGGTCGCCAAGTTTTATCGTCCCAAGCGCTGGTCGAATGCGGCCATTCTCGAAGAGCACGCGTTCGTCGCCGAGCTAGTCGCGCGCGAAATTCCGGCAGTTCCGGCACGCGTGCTCGAAGGCGCGACGCTGCACGAATTCGAGGGTTTTCGGTTTTCGATCTTCGAGCGGCGCGGCGGACGCGCGCCCGATCTCGACCGCAGCGATACGCTCGAATGGCTCGGGCGCTTCATCGGGCGTATTCATGCGGTGGGCGGGATCGAGCCTTATCGCGAGCGGCCGACGCTGGATATCGACACTTTCGGCCACGAGCCGCGCGACTTTCTGCTGACGCACGCCTTCGTCCCGAACGATGTGCGCGAAGCCTGGGAAACCGTCGTATCGATGGCGCTGGAAGGCGTCGCGCATTGCTTCGACCGTGCGGGCGACGTGCGGCATTTGCGCGTGCACGGCGACTGTCATCCGAGCAATGTGCTGTGGACCGACGCGGGTCCGCATTTCGTCGATTTCGACGATAGCCGCATGGCCCCGGCGATCCAGGATTTATGGCTACTGCTGCCCGCCGGACGTGCGGACGCATCGCGCGCGCTCACGGATTTGCTCGCCGGCTACGAAGACTTCTGCGAGTTCGATCCGCGCGAGCTGCATCTGGTCGAAGCCTTGCGCACGCTGCGGCTGATCCACTATTCCGCGTGGCTCGCGCGGCGCTGGAACGATCCGGCGTTTCCCGCCGCCTTCCCGTGGTTCAACACGCAGCGCTATTGGGAAGACCGCATCCTCGAATTGCGCGAGCAAGTCGGCGCGATGCAGGAAGGGCCGCTCTGGCCCGTCTGAAATTTTTCGTGACATTCACGAACTGTCAGGCAACCGCAAAGCATTGAAAAGTGCTTTTGCGCATGTAATGATAACAATTCTCATTTGCCCGCCTTTCGTCGATCGCTGCGCGTTCATTCGCGACTAGCCGATCGGGGCGCGGCTTTGCTTGCCAACGCCCGAATTCTGGAGAGACGCGTGAACGCGCCTGAAACCCTCAATCCGCAGTCGCCCACGACGAGCGGCCCGACGCACTATCGTCCGCATGGGCGCCTCATCGACGATGCCGAGCAATTCGTGCGCAAAAACCGCTCGCGCCGCTCGACGTTTCTGAAGTGGCTGCGCAAGGTGCACGGCTGGATCGGTTTGTGGGGCGCGCTGCTCGGCCTGCTGTTCGGGACGACGGGCTTTCTGCTGAATCATCGCGCGCCGCCGCTGCGCATTTCCACCGGCGAGCCGCAGGTTTCGCAGATGCAGATGCCGCTGCCCGCCGACGGCTTCAAGACGCCGCGCGACATGGGCGCGTGGCTGAAGAAGGAATTGAAGATCGAAGGCAATCTCGGGCGCACGCGTCGCGAGCCGGCGCATCCGGTCGGTTGGGGCGACAAGACCACGATGCAGCCGGAGCAATGGTCGGTGATGGTCGCATCGCCGGGCGGCAGCGTGATGGCCGAGTATTGGGTGGGCAATAACTTCGTGTCGGTGAAACGCACCGAAAACACCTTCCTCGCGATGATGACCAACCTGCACAAGGGCGTGGGGCTCAGCGTGGGCTGGGTGCTGCTCATCGATACATTCGCGGGCAGCATCATTCTGCTTTCACTGACGGGTGTGCTGCTGTGGACGGAGTTGAACAAGAAACGCACGGCGGGCGTGGTGATCGTGGCGGCATCGCTGATCGCGGCGATTGTTTGCGGGTTGATGTGAGCGATCCGGCCTGTCGCGCCGACCATTTCGGTGACCTCACCGAAATGGTCGGCGCGGCTTGGATTCATGGCGCCGGATCGTCGCTTGCGCCCTGCCTCTGCTGATCCAGGGATCTCTTCTGTGCCCGCTCGACCTGCTGAATGCTCGACTGAGGCGTGGGCAGTGCCTCGGGCATTGTTCCGCCGAGTTCACGAATAGTCTGGCGCACCTTCGAGCCGACTTGAAAGTGCGTGTCATTGGCGTTCTGCTTGCCGCTGACCCCGTCGCGCCGCAACTTGTCTTCTGTCTGGGTGGCACGGAACAGATTGGCGGCAAGTTCAGTGCTGCCCATATGGTCCAAGATCTTCTGGCTTTTCTTGAGCCCTTTTCTCCCGTGAAGGTCTCTGGCGCCGAGGCCACCGTAGAGCCCCTTGTAGCCGTGGTCCTGAAATATTGCGTAGTCGAGTGTCGTCTCCACTCCGGCCGCGCGCGCCGCCGCACCAAGCGCCTTGTTGTGATGAGCCAGCTCTCCGCGAAGCATCAAGCGACGCTGATCCTCCGACATGCCCGAAAATGCCTTCTCGTCGCCAAGTTCCTGACGGCGCGTCTGAAGCGCAAAGTACGTCTGACCATTCGCGATCACCAGCTTCGATGGATCGCCGTTCTGAACGATCAAATAACACGCGTACCTCGACAGGGTGACATCGGACACCGGCCGCTTCGCGCCGGACCCTAGCCGGACCATTTTGGTGGCGTCACCAAAATGGTCCGCTACTCGATGCCCGGATCGCTCGCACGCGATCCGGGCCTTCTCGATTACCTGAGCAAAGTTTCGCCAGTCCTGATAGTCCAGCAACGGTGAAAGGTCGCGCGCGAACCAGAATTCGCTGTCGTCCGCGCTAGTTTGCTTGATGCTTTCGAATGTCCCGTGATGATCTGCTGCAATGGTCTCTCTGTCAGCCATGCTCTGTCTCCCGATGATTGCGGCCCGACTTCGAGCCGTACTGCGCGATGGCAGTCGGGCATGACTCTAAGCGTCAACGAGAGGCAGATCTTCACGGGAATTCCGAATGTTTCGATATGAGACTTTGTTGGTCTCTCCGAGCCTGTAGGTCAGCGGAACATCAACCGCGTTGCGCCTTCTTCCCCCGGTTATGCCGCGTAAGCCACAAATAAAGCCCGCTCCCCAGCACGACGATCGTCAGCACATCGAACGCCGCCCAGAAAATCTTGAGCGGCATCCCGCCGAAATCGCCGAAATGCAGCGGCTGCGAGCCGAGCAGCACCTTCAGATACCACGGCAGTTCACGTGCGTCGGTGAGCGCGCCCGTCGATGCGTCGACGAGCACCGGCCGCAGCATGCGCGTCGTAAGGATGCCGTCGCCGCGCATCCACACGGCATAGTGATGCGGGCTGGCAAAACGCGTCCCCGGAAACGCGACGAACGACGGAATCATGTCCGGCGCGACCTGCCGCGCGGTCTTCACGGCGTCATCGACGGAAGCGCGCACGGTCACCGGTGGCTGTCCCCGATACGGCGCGACCATCTGCGCGAGCTGGTCGTTGCGCCACGCTTCGAGCATCAGATCGGCGAGCGTGTTGATCGACCCGGTCGCGCCGACGAGCAACGCCCACGCGAGCGTCAACATGCCGATCGCGTTATGCCAGTCGAGCCAGACGACACGCCGCTTCTTCTTCAGACGCACGCGCCCCAGTCCGACCTTGCGCCAGAACGGCAGATACACGACGACGCCCGACACGATCGCAGCAAGAAACACGACGCCCATCGCGCCGAGAAAGAGCTTGCCGAAGAGCCCGGCGAACATGTCGACGTGCAACTTCAGCAGAACGAACTTGAGCGAGCCTTTGCCTGGCGGCATGCCGAGCGGCCGCGCGGTACGTGCGTCGACGGTCGTGCTCAACGTATCGTCGGGCGGCGTGTCGGCGTGCGGCGCCGTGACGACGATCGGCAAGAGCGGGTCGTCCGGCTCCCAGATCATGTATTGCGGCACATGGCCGGGATGCTGCGCGAGCGCGGCGCGCAGCACGGCGTCGTAGCTCGCGCGCGCATTTGCCTGCGATGCGGGCAGCTCGGGCGCTTCGATCGCATCGCCGGTAAGGATGTCGAGCTCGTGGCCGAACACGAGCGGCAGCCCGGTCAGACACAGCAGCAACATGAACGCCGTGCACACGAGACTCGTCCAGCGATGCACGATCGACCATATGCGCAGCGCGCGCTGGCTCATGTGGCGCTTCGCCGTGTGTTCGTCCGCGACGCGAGGCGATGCGGCCGACGCGACAGCGCGCCGGTCGTCGCCGGTCAAAACCTTGCCGGGCATTCGATGAAGACGTTGAACTGAGAGGAAAAGGCTTCGCGTCGGCCGATCCGGCCGAGCAAATGAGAACGATTGTTATATAGCCGTGCGACGCGCACTCAGACGCCGCACACCTCGCTTTTCCCCGCGACCTCGCGCGCCGCCTTCGCGCCTTCGACCTGAAGCAGTTCGGGCAACGACACGCCGTTCTTCGCCGCCGTCACCTCCGCGAGGATCGACACGGCGATCTCCGGCGGCGTCCTGCTGCCGATATAGATTCCCACCGGCCCGTGCAGCCGCGCGAGCTCGGCTTCGCTCAGATCGAACTCCTTCAGACGCTCGCGACGCGCCGCGTTATTGCGCCGCGAACCGAGCGCGCCGACGTAGAACGCGGGCGTCTTCAACGCTTCCATCAACGCGAGATCGTCGAGTTTGGGATCGTGCGTGAGCGCGATCACCGCGCAGCGCTCGTCGAGCTTCATGTCCATGACGGTGTCGTCGGGCATGGAGCGCACGATCGTCGTGCCCGGCACGTTCCACTCTTCCGTGTATTCCTCGCGCGGATCGCAGACGGTGACCTGATAGTCCAGCCCGACCGCGATGCTGCACAGATAGCGCGACAACTGCCCCGCGCCGATCACCAGCATGCGATAGCGCGGACCGTGAATCGTCAGGAGCCGCTCGTCATCGAAAAGCACGCCATCGGTGGCTTGCGCGGGTTCGAGGCGCACGCCGCCTGTCGCCATGTCGAGAATGCGCGCGACGAGCCTGCCGCTCTCGACCGTCGCGCACAGCTCGGCGATGCCACTCGACATCGTCAAAGGTTCCAGCACAAGCTGGATCGTGCCGCCGCACGGCAGGCCGAAGCGATGCGCTTCTTCCGCGCTGATGCCGTACTTCACCGCCTCCGGCTTCGTCTGCTCGATGCCCCGCCGCCGCACGCGATCGATGAGATCGTCCTCGATACATCCGCCCGACACCGAGCCGACGACGTGACCATCGCCTCGCACGGCGAGCATCGCGCCTTCGGGCCGCGGCGACGAGCCCCACGTCTTCACCACCGTCACGAGCAACACGCGATGTCCCTCTTCGAGCCATCGCGCGCTGTTCTTCAGGACTTCGAGATCCACGCTGTCCATGATTTCTTCCCTTTCTCCTGCCCTTCCTGCACTTCTCCGCCGTTTTCATCGGCGGCGGCTGCATCCTGTGATTCCGGCGCGCCCTGCAACTGCGCGCCGAACCGCTTGAAAAATTCACCCGCAATCTTACGCGCCGCGCCGTCGACGAGCCGGGAGCCGATTTGCGCGAGCTTGCCGCCGACCTGCGCGTTCGCACTGTAGCTGAGCTTCGTCGTGTCGGCCTCGTCGCCGGGTTCGAGGTTCACGGTCGCGCTGCCCTTGCTGAAGCCGGCCGCGCCGCCCTGCCCTTCGAACACGATCGTGTAAGTATGCGGAGCATCGATATTCGTCAGCTCCATTCTGCCCTTGAAGCGCGCCTTCACCGGTCCGACCGCCGCCGTCATCGCGACGTTGTAGGCATTCTCGCCGTCGGCGTCGATGCTGTCGCAGCCCGGAATGCAGGCCTTCAGGATCGACGTGTCGTTGAGCGCTTCCCACGCGCGCGCCTGCGGCACCGGCAACGTGTGTGTTTCGGTCAGTTCCATCGCGGTGCTCCCAGTGGCTTGTGTTGCGACAGGACGGCGAGTTCGCGGCCCACGGCGCCGAGGCTGTCGAGGTTATGGGCCGCGAGCATCGCATCGACGTGCGGCAGGATCGCGCGCACGCCTCGCGCGCGCGGCGTGAAATCGGCGAAGCGCAACAGCGGATTGAGCCACACGAGCCGATACGCAAAGCGTCTGAGTCGCTGCATCTCGGCGTCGAGCACGTCGATGGCTTCGTGATCGAGGCCATCGGTGACGAGCAGCACCGTCGCCCGACCTGCCAGCACGCGGCGCGCCCAGCGTCGATTGAACTCCGCAAGCGTCGCGCCGATGCGCGTGCCGCCCGACCAGTCCGCCACGTTCTGCCCGAGCGCCGCGATGGCGACATCGGGATCGCGTTCGCGCAATGCGCGCGTCGCGTTGGTCAGGCGCGTGCCGAACAGGAATACCTGCAGGCGCTCGCGCGACTGCAAAAGCGCGTGGCAGAAGTAGAGCACGGCGCGCGAGTACGCGCTCATCGACCCGGATATGTCGAGCAGCAAGACGAGCGGCGGCCTGCGCTCGACCGCCGCGCGATACTTCCACACGGTCCAGTCGCCGCCCGAGCGCACGGCATGACGCGCGGTCGCCTTGAGATCGGCGTGCGTGCCGCGCGATGCCGCCTTCAGCCTGCGCGTAGGCTCGGTCGCGAGCGGCATGCGGTGCGCGCGGATCTGATGCCGCAGCGTGCGCCATTCGTCGGCGCTGAGCGTATCGAAATCGCGGTGACTCAGCCGTTCCTGCGAACTGAACGTGATGCGCGCGTGCGCCTCTTCCGGCTTCGATTCCGACGCCTGCGCCTTCGATGCCGCGGCGCGCGCCGCCAGCGCATCGGCGAGACGGTTGTTGCGCTTCGGCGGCGGTATGCCGCCCTTCACCTTCGGCAGCAACAGCGCGCGCAGCTTGCCTTCCCAATCGGGATCGCGCCAGAAGAGATCGAACGCGGCGTCGAAGATATCGCGTTCGTCGCTCGCGTGAACGAGCAGGCACGCGAGCGTCGCGCGCACGTCGTCGCGGCGGTTCAGATCGACGAAGCGCAGCGCATCGAGCGCGTCCACCGCGTGAGCGGGCGACATGCCGAGACCCGCGCCCCGCAGGAGCCTCACGAAATGCACGACGTTGCGGGCGAACGGTTGCATCGTCATGGCGTGGCGGAGAGGCAGTGCGCGAGCGTGTCGGCGTCCATGCGCGCGAGATCGTCCTGATACTTCAGCAGCACGCCGAGCGTGTCCTGCACCGATTGCGGATCGAGCTCCGACACCGACAGCGCCGCGAGCGCGCGGCACCAGTCGATCGTCTCCGCGACGCCCGGCGCCTTGAACAGATCCAGCGTGCGCAACGCGTGCACGAACTCGACGGCGCGCTTCTGCAAAGCCTGCCCCGCTTCCGGCGCGCGCGCCGCGACGATCGCGAGTTCCACGTCCCGCTCGGGATAACCGATCCACTGATAGAGACAGCGGCGCTTCAACGCATCGTGGACTTCGCGCGTGCGGTTCGACGTCATCACGACGAGCGGCGGCCGCGCCGCGCGCACCGTGCCGTACTCCGGGATCGATACCTGAAAGTCCGACAGCAATTCGAGCAGGAACGCTTCGAACGGCTCGTCGGCGCGATCGATTTCGTCGATCAGCAACACGCGGCGCGCGTCGGGATTCGCGGGATCGGGCAGCAACGCCTGAAGCAAGGGACGCTTCAGCAGAAACTCGCCGCGATACAGCGAATCGTTCGACGGCGTTTCACCCGATGCCTCCGCGAGCCGCAGCGCCATGATCTGCCGCGGATAGTCCCACTCGTAGAGCGCGCTCGCCGTATCGAGGCCTTCGTAACATTGCAGGCGCAACAACGTGGTGCCGCACAGGCCCGCCGCCGCTTTCGCGAGCTCGGTCTTGCCGACGCCCGGCTCGCCTTCGAGAAACAGCGGCCGCTGCATCCTGAACGCGAGAAAGAGCGCCGTCGCGAGCTCGCGGTTCGCGAAGTACTGATGCTCGCGCAAACGCGCGAGCGTATCGTCGATGGAAGCGGGCTCGCCCTGCATCGCGATCAGAAGGACATCGCGCGCTCGATCGCGCGGCCCGCGAGCACCGGAATCAGATGCGCGCGATATTCGGCGCTCGCGTGCATGTCCGAGTTCAGTTCGTCGGGCAGGATCTTGACGCCGCGCGCCGATGCCACCGAAAAGTCCTTCGACAACGCCGCTTCCAGCTCGGCCGGCCGAAACACCGACGACGCCGCGCCCGTCACGCCGACGCGCACGCCATCCTTGAACTTCGCGACGAACACGCCGACGAGCGCGAAGTGCGACGCGGGATTGCGAAACTTCTCGTAGCCCGCGCGCTCGGCGAGCGGAAACTCGACGGCCGTGATGAGTTCATCGGGTTCGAGCGCGGTCGTGTACATGTCGATGAAGAAATCGTCCGCGCCGATGCGCCGCCTGTCCGTCACGACGGTCGCGTTGAGCGCGAGCACGGCGGACGGATAGCACGCCGCCGGATCGTCGTTCGCGAGCGAGCCGCCGATCGTGCCGCGCTCGCGCACCTGTCGATCGCCGATACGGCTCGCGAGGTCCGCGAGGCCCGGCAGCGCCTTTTTCACGTCGGCGTTCGACGCGACGTCCGCATGGCACACCGCGCCGCCGATGGTGAGTTTGCCGCCATCGAGCGTGACGCTTTTCATCGACGCGATGCGCGTCACGTCGATCAGCGCCGACGGCTGCGCGAGACGCAGGCGCATCGTCGGCAGAAGGCTCTGGCCGCCCGCGAGAAACTTGGCGTCGCCGTCCGCGCCGAGCGCCGCGACTGCCGCTTTCGCTTCGTCGGCCTTTTGATAGTCGAATGAATACATGTCGGGCCCCTCAGGCGTTTTGAGCAGCGTTGTGCATCGCAGTCCAGACGCGGTGCGGCGTCGCGGGCATCTGCAAATCCTTCACGCCGACCGGCGCGAGCGCGTCGAGAATCGCGTTGATCACCGCCGGCGGCGAGCCGATCGCGCCCGCCTCGCCGCAACCCTTCACGCCGAGCGGGTTATGCGTGCAGGGCGTGCCCTTCGCGGTTTCGACGGTGAAGCTCGGCAGATCGATCGCGTGCGGCATCGCGTAATCCATGAACGAGCCGGAGAGCAACTGGCCGGTGCTGTCGTCGTAGACGCAGCGTTCGAGCATCGCCTGGCCGATGCCCTGTCCCAGGCCGCCATGCACCTGTCCTTCGACGATCATCGGGTTGATCACGTTGCCGAAGTCATCGACCGCCGTGAATTTCTGGATGCGCGTTTCGCCCGTGTCCTGATCGACTTCGACTTCGCACACATACGCACCGGACGGATAGGTGAAGTTGGTCGGATCGTAGAACGCGTTTTCGTTGAGGCCCGGCTCCATCGTTTCGAGCGGGAAGTTGTGCGGCACGTAGGCGGCGAGCGATACATCGACGAAGGTCTTCGTGCGATCCGTGCCCGCGACGCTGAATATGCCGTTCTTGAACTCGATGTCCTCCGCCGCCGCTTCGAGCAGATGCGCGGCGATCTTCTTCGCCTTCGCTTCGACCTTGTCGAGCGCCTTCATGATCGCCGAGCCGCCGACTGAGATCGAGCGCGAGCCGTACGTGCCCATGCCGAACGGAATGCGGCCGGTGTCGCCGTGAATGATCTCGACGTTCTCGATCGAGACGCCGAGCCGGTCCGCGACGACCTGCGCGAAAGTCGTTTCGTGCCCTTGCCCGTGACTATGCGAGCCGGTGAAGACCGTGACCGAGCCGGTCGGATGAACGCGCACCTCGCCCGCTTCGAAGAGGCCCGCACGCGCGCCCAGCGCGCCCGCCACGTTCGACGGCGCGAGCCCGCAAGCCTCGATGTAGCACGAGTAACCGATGCCGCGCAGCTTGCCGTTCTTCTTCGATTCTTCCTTGCGCGCCGCGAAGCCTTTCACATCGGCGAGTTCCAGCGCGCGATCGAGACACGCGTCGTAATCGCCGGTGTCGTAGGTGAGACCGACCGGCGTCGCGTACGGAAACTCGCGGATGAAGTTGCGGCGGCGCAATTCGACCGGATCGATGTTCAGCTCGCGCGCCGCCGTTTCCACGAGGCGTTCGACGACATACGTCGCTTCCGGACGGCCCGCGCCGCGATATGCATCGACGGGCACCGTGTTCGTGAACACGGCTTTGACTTCGGCGTAGATCGCGGGTGTCGTGTACTGACCGGCGAGCAGCGTTGCATAGAGCACGGTCGGAATCGACGATGCGAACGTCGACAGATACGCGCCCATGTTCGCCGTCGTGTGCACGCGCATGCCGATGAACTTGCCGTCCTTGTCCAGCGCGAGCTCGGCCTTGGTCACGTGATCGCGGCCATGCGCGTCGGAGAGGAATGCTTCGGAACGCTCGGCGGTCCACTTGATCGGCCGCCCGACCTTCTTCGATGCCCACGTCAGCGCTACATCTTCCGGATACAGGAAAATCTTCGAGCCGAAGCCGCCGCCCACGTCCGGCGCGATCACGCGCAGTTTCGATTCCGGCAGTTGCAGCACGAACGCCGCCATCAGCAAACGCTCGACGTGCGGATTCTGATTCGCGACATAGACCGTGTAGCTGTCGTCGTGCCTCGAATAGCTCGCGTTGACGGCGCGCGGCTCGATCGCGTTCGGCACGAGGCGCTGGTTCACGATATCGAGCGTCGTCACGTGCGCGGCCTGCGCAAACGCGGCGTCGGTCTTCGCCTTGTCGCCGTGGCCCCAGTTGTAGCAGACGTTGTTCGGCACGCTGTCGTGCACGAGCGGCCGGCCGGCATCCGATGCGCTTCCGGTATCGACGGTCGCGGGCAGTTCTTCGTAGTCGACTTCGATCAGTTCGAGCGCATCCTTCGCCTCCTTCACCGATTCCGCGACGACGAGCGCCACCTGATCGCCCACATGCAGCACCTTGTCGTGCGCGATGACGGGATGCGGCGGCTCGTGCATCGGCGAGCCGTCGGTGCTGTGGATGAGCCAGCCGCACGGCAGGCCGCCGACGTTCTCGCCCGCCATGTCCTTGCCGGTGAAAATGCCGATCACGCCCGGCGACTTCATCGCGGCATCGATATCGATGCGCTTGATCCTCGCGTGCGCATGCGGCGAGCGCAGGAATACGCCGTAGCTTTGCTGCGGCATGACGACATCGTCGGTGTACTGACCCGCGCCCGTCAGGAAGCGATAGTCTTCCTTGCGTTTGACGCCGGCGCCGATCAATTTCTGTTGCTCAGGGGCATTCATCGCGGTCTCCTGTTCAAGGCGCGATTCATCGTTTTCGGGAGAGAGTCTGGGTGGCGTCAGGCGCTGGATTTCATCGCCTGCGCGCCCTGGAGAACCGCTTTCACGATGTTGTGATACCCCGTGCAGCGACACAGATTGCCGTCGAGCTGTTCGCGCACGTCTTCCTCGGAAAGATCGGGCGATTGCGTGGCGAGTGCGCACGCGCTCATCACCATGCCGGGCGTACAGAAGCCGCACTGCAAACCGTGACATTCCTTGAAGGCCGCCTGCATCGGATGAAGCTGGCCGTCTTTCGCCATGCCTTCGATGGTCGTCACGCTCATGCCGTCCGCCTGCGCGGCGAGGATATTGCACGACTTGATCGCGCGGCCGTCGAGATGAACGGTGCACGCGCCGCACTGCGCGGTGTCGCAGCCGATATGCGTGCCGGTGAGCCTGAGTTGATCGCGGAGAAACTGGACGAGAAGCAGATGCGGTTCGACGGTGGCGGTCACGGATTTCCCGTTGACCGTCAGGCTGATGCTGAGCGCCATTTTCACTGTCTCCTAGGGGATGACCAGCTTCACGCCACGCACCGCCTACTGCCGCCGTGAGCGTTCAGCCGGATTTGGTGTTATGTGTTTGTGACATCGAGTAAAACACAAATCGGCGGGCCTCGCTATCGGCGCGAACGTCCGTCCCATATTCACGGAAACTCGGCCGCAAAAGCAAAGCGCCGCCTCTCGGGCGGCGCTTTCGCGAGGAACAACGACGCTCAGTGCGTCACGGTTTCACGCTTCTTCTGCGTGGCGGAGGCGGCGACGGCGTGCGGCGCTTCGAGCGGCGCGCGTCCGAGCACGGAGTGTCGGCGCGAGTACGCGAAGTAGATCGCGAGGCCGATCACCAGCCACACCGCGAACGCGATCCACGTCATCGCCTGAAGATTCGCCATCAGGAACAGGAACGACGCCACGGCAAGAACGGGCACCACCGGCACGCCCGGGCAGCGGAACGCGCGCGGCAGTTCCGGATGCGTGCGGCGCAGGATCAGCACGGCGATGGAGACCATCGAGAACGCGGCGAGCGTGCCGATGTTGATCAGCTCGGCGAGCACGTTGAGCGGCACGAGCGCGCCGATCAGCCCGAAGAAGATGCCGACGATCCATGTCGTGAAGAACGGCGTCGCGAAGCGCGGATGCACCTTCGACAGCCGCGCGGGCAAAAGGCCGTCGCGCGACATCGCGTAGATGACGCGCGTCTGGCCGTAGCTCATCACGAGAATCACGGTGAGCATGCCGAGCACGGCGCCGAGATCGATGAAGCCCGCGACCCAGTTCTGTCCCGCCATTTGAAGCGCGAACGAGACCGGATGCGGATTATTCGCAAACTGCGCCGCCGGCACGATGCCGGTCACGACAGCGGCGACCGCCACGTACAGCACCGCGCACACCGCGAGCGACGAGATGATGCCGATCGGCAGATCGCGCTTCGGATTCTTCACTTCCTCCGCCGCCGACGACACCGAATCGAAGCCGATGAACGCGAAGAACATCACCGCCGCCGCACCGAACACGCCGGACCAGCCGTGCGGCATGAACGGATGCCAGTTCGCCGGCTTGACATGGAATACGCCCACGGCGATCACGAGCAGCACGACCGTCACCTTGATCGCGACCATGATGTTGTTGATGCGCGTGGATTCCTTCACACCGACTGACAGCAGCGCCGTGATCGCCATCATCACGAGAAACGCGGGCAGGTTGAAGAGCGTCGCGTGGCCGGGCAGCGCGCCGGGCGCGGCGGACAGCGCCGTCGGCAGCGAAATTCCGAAGCCCGACAGCAGCGATTGCAGATAGCCCGACCATCCGACCGACACCGCCGACGTCGCGAGCCCGTACTCGAGCATCAGATCCCAGCCGATGATCCACGCCGCGAGTTCGCCGAGCGTCGCGTACGAATAGGTGTAGATGGAGCCGGCGACGGGAATCGTCGAGGAAAATTCGGCGTACGCGAGGGCGGCGAAACAGCACGCGATCGCCGCGACGATGAACGAAATCATGAGCGCCGGACCGGCTTGCACGGCGCCGGTGCCGGTCAGCACGAAAATCCCCGTGCCGATGATGGCCCCGATCCCGAGAAACGTCAGATCGAGGGCGCCGAGCGTCTTCTTGAGCGACGTGCTGTGCGCGCCGGCCAGCATGTGCTCGATATTTTTCTTGCGGAACAACGACATTGCGATGAGTCTCCTTCTGGCGCGCGCGGGCGCCCGGCTGCGGGAAAACCCGACATTTTATCGGAGACTCGAAGATTGCCCGGTTATCGGGCACGCGACGCAATGTTGCGGTGATTTGCTACAAATTTATCTCGTTTAAGATAAAAATTATCCCGCGATCGCCGGGTTCATATCGACGAGACGGTTGCTCATCACATAGAACGTAAGCTCGGCGTTATTGGCGAGCTTCATCTTCTCCAACAACCGCGCGCGATAAACGCTCACCGTTTTAACCGAAAGCGATAAAGCATGCGCGATATCAGTCAGCCGCTTTCCCGACGCCAGCATGCAAAGCGTCTGATATTCGCGGTCCGAAAGCTTTTCGTGCGGAAGACGGTCGGTGTCGAGCGAAACGTAGGTCGCGAGCGCTTCGGCCATTTCCGGACTCACATACTTGCGGCCCGCCGCGACCTGCTGGATCGCGCCGATCATCAGTGCGGGGTCCGCCGTCTTCGACAAATAACCCGACGCGCCCGCCTTTAGCGCGCGGACCGCGTACTGGTCCTCCCGGTACATCGAGAACATGAGCACGGGCAAACGCGGGTTCTCGCGCTTGAGACGCTTGAGCACGTCGATACCGTTGACGTCCGGCAGCGAGATATCGAGCATCGCGACGTCGAGCGGACGGCGGGCGGCCAGCGCGAGCGCCTGCATGCCGGTCTCAGCCTCGGACACTTCGGATGCAACGCCGCGTTCCAGCAGCAATTGCGCGACGCCGCGGCGCACGATGGCGTGGTCGTCGGCGAGCAGAATTCGGAGCATCGCGGGCGGCCTCAGGCGCTGAACACGTGCAGCGAGCCGAGCGTGAAAAGACCTGGACGCGCCGCGGACCACGGCAGACGCGCGCGCACGCATGCGCCGACGGGCTTCGCCGCCGCGACGCGCAGAGTGCCGCCGAGCGCCTCGCAACGCGCGCGCATCCCCGAGAGACCGAAGCGTCCGCTCTTGCGCCGCGCGGCCGCGCTGATGCCGACGCCGTCGTCGGTGACGGTGAGCGTCACGCCCTGGCCGTCGAGCGAAACGGTCACGCTTGCGTGCGCGGACTGTGCGTGGCGCGCGACGTTGCCGAGCGCTTCCTGCATCACGCGAAAGAGCGCGAGCGACATGTCGTGAGACATGCGATCCAGCCGCGCATCCTCCGGACAGGAGAAATCGACCGAAATCGCCGTGCGGGCGCCGAAGCTCGCGATCCAGTCGTTGAGCGTGGCGGCGAAGTTCGCGTCGAAAGCCGGCGTCTGAAGCCCTTCGACGATCCGATGGCTTGTCTCGCAGACTTCCGCAAGCGCCGCGCGCGCCTGAAGCAGCGCGTCGCCGAACGCGGCGGGCGCGTCGGTGGGCAGGCGATGCTCGGCGCGCGCGAGCGCGAGACTGGCGACGGTGAGCGCGGCGCCGGTTCCGTCATGGAAATCCTGTGCAAGCGCCTGACGCGCGCGCTCTTCCGTGACGGCGAGCAGCGCGGCGAGTTCCTGGACGCGGGCGGTGAGGCGCTGAATCTGACGATCGCCCTTGAGCTTGGCGTCGATCAGCGCGGAATACGGAGAGGCAAACGACGCGCCGGAGCGTTCCGGCAACGGTGACGGAACCCCGCGCAGCGGGGCGCGGCGAATCGGGCTCTCATCGAGCGTGATCGTGGCCGACGGATTCATTCACTATCCTCGCGTTGAGCGCAACTGGAGCTACGTCCTCGGCAAACTCACGAGAGGCGTAACTGAATTTACACTCTGTAACATCGATGACGGACTACACGGGCGTGCGCGCCGTCTCAGCGTAAACGGATCATATCTCAAAAATATTATAAATCCATGTCCGACAAGGCTTCGACGGGCGAACTTCATGTCGTTTACCAAGTTCGCTGCATCTAATGCGTAGGAAAAACACTTACTGGCGACCGCCAATTTGTAACAAGGTGCATTTGGCGCGAGCGAAAAAAAAACCGGAGCGCGAGGCTCCGGTCTTTTTGCAAAGGTGCTGTCGTATCGACTCAGCCGACGAACGCCTTTTCCACGACATAGTGGCCAGGATGGTTGTTACTGCCTTCCTGGAAGCCCATCGAGTCGAGCAACTCGCGGGTGTCGCGGAGCATGTGCGGGCTGCCGCAGAGCATCACGCGATCGTTTTCGATCGAGAACGGCTCGAGCGCGAGATCGGCGAACAGTTTCTTCGTCTCGATCAGATCGGTGATGCGGCCGCGGTTCGCGAATTCTTCGCGCGTGACCGTCGGGTAATACACGAGCTTCTCGGAGACGATTTCGCCGATATGCTCGTGCGCCGGAAGGTGCTCGGTGATGAAATCCTTGTACGCGAGTTCATCGACGAAACGGCAGGTGTGCGTCAGCACGATCTTTTCGTAGCGGTCGTAGACGTCCGGATCCTTGATGATCGACATGAACGGCGCGAGGCCGGTGCCGGTCGACAGCAGCCACAGCGTCCTGCCGGGGAGCAGGTTGTCGGCGACGAGCGTGCCCGTCGGCTTCTTGCCGATCAGCACCGAATCGCCCACTTTCAAATGTTGCAGGCGCGAGGTGAGCGGGCCGTCGGGAACCTTGATGCTCAGAAATTCGAGATGCTCTTCGTAGTTCGCGCTCGCGAGGCTGTAGGCGCGCAGAAGCGGTTTGCCCTCGACTTCGAGACCCACCATCGTGAACTGGCCGTTCTCAAAGCGGAACGAGCTGTCGCGGGTGCAGGTGAAACTGAAAAGCGTGTCGGTCCAGTGGTGGACGCTCAGAACGGTTTGAGAATTAAGGTTGCTCATGGCTTCTTGAACTGTGCTCTAACTGTGCGAAAGCGGTGACGCTCTGACGCTCGCGGCTGATTGCAGCCGATGCCACGCCGGGCCGGCGTCGAACATAAAGGGCGCTACGAGGGCGCTGCGCTGCCCGAACAGGACGATCGAATGGTGAAGGTTGCCGATTTGACCCGAAACCCGAGATTCGAAGACAGCGTTTCACGCCGCGCCATGCGTGAAGATCGCGCAAAAAACCAGACAGCCCGGCGCAATCGGCTATTTTAACCCGATAGTCGTTTCGCGGTCCGAACGTCGTTTCGGCGGCAAAGGCGCGCACGTGCGCCTCGTGGGCGAACGTGCGTGCTGAAGAAATGCGCTTTCGGCTGGCTGCGCGGACGGCGGCCTGAATTGGCTGCGATCGCAATCGCTGCCGACAAGCCGCCGAGCCCGCATGATAGCAACGGATGCCGTCCTATCCCGAAATACCCTTCTGCCGAAAGGCTCGGCGCGTCAGACGCGTTGATCCGTCGAAGGCTTTTCCCACAGGTTGATGCCGCCTTCCTGCGCGTGCTGGTCGATCTCCGCGAGCTCTTCCTTCGTGAACTCGAGGTTCTTCAGCGCGCCGACGTTCTCCGCGACCTGTTCCGGCCGGCTCGCACCGATCAGCACCGAGGTGACGCGTCCGCCGCGCAGCGCCCACGCGAGCGCCATCTGGGCGAGGCTCTGGCCGCGCTTCTGGGCGAGCTCGTCGAGCTTGCGCACGTGCGCGAGGTTCGCGTCACTCAGATGCTCCTGCTTGAGCGAGCCGCCGCCCGGCTTGTTCACGCGTGCGTCCTGCGGCACGCCGTTCAGGTATTTGCTCGTCAGCAGGCCTTGCGCGAGCGGCGTGAACGCGATGCTGCCGGCACCGACATCGTCGAGCGTGTCGAGCAGTTCCTCCTCGATCCACCGGTTCAGCATGTTGTACGACGGCTGATGGATCAGGAGCGGCACCTTGTGCTCGGCGAGCAGCTTGGCCATTTCACGCGTCTTCGTCGCCGAATACGACGAGATGCCGACGTAGAGCGCCTTGCCCGAATGCACGGCGGTCGCGAGGGCGCCGGCGGTTTCTTCGAGCGGCGTGTCGGCGTCGAAGCGGTGCGAGTAGAAAATATCGACGTAATCGAGGCCCATGCGCTTCAGGCTCTGGTCCAGGCTCGCGAGCACGTATTTGCGCGAACCGCCGCCCTGACCGTACGGACCGGGCCACATATCCCAGCCCGCTTTCGACGAAATCAGCAATTCGTCGCGATACGGCCGGAAGTCGTCCTTGAAAATGCGCCCGAAGTTCGCCTCTGCGCTGCCGTACGGCGGGCCGTAGTTGTTCGCGAGATCGAAATGGGTGACGCCGAGATCGAACGCGGCGCGAAGAATGTCGCGTTGCGTGGAGATCGGCGTGGTATCGCCGAAGTTATGCCACAAACCGAGCGACAACGCGGGCAACTTCAACCCGCTCTTGCCGCAGGTGCGGTATTGCATCTGCGTATATCGCTCGGACGCTGCTTCGTAGGCCATGACGGATTTCCTCTGCGGATTGCTAATTGATCGGACGGCGACCGACAGGAAACGAGCACTCGCCCGCGCCCTGCCAAGGGCGTCAATGGTAAGCCAATCGGGGCTGACCGCGCACGGCACGCGCCGCGGCCCCTCAATTCGGCATCGGCCGGATGATCAGTAAGGGGAACGATCCAACGCAAATCCGGACCAATGCAGATTCTTTTGCAAGGAGCCTGACCCATGGATTCGATCGACCGACTGCGCCCCGCCTACGATTCCTTTACCGCCATCGCCGTGACTTACGGCATCGACATCTTGTTGGCGCTGCTGATTCTCGCGGTGGGATGGTGGATTTCGAACACGGTCGCGAACGCCATGCGTCGCGCGCTCGCCCGCACCAATGTCGACGCCACGCTCACGCCGGTGCTGGCCAGTCTGGCGATGTGGGCGATCCGCGTCGTCGCCATCGTCGCGGCGCTCGGCAAATTCGGCATCGCCGCGGCCAGCATCCTGACCGTGCTCGGCGCCGCCGGCCTCGCCATCGGCCTCGCGCTGCAAGGCACGCTGCAGAACATCGCGGCCGGTCTGATGCTTCTGCTGCTGCGACCGTTTCGCGTGGGCGATTACATCGAAGGCGTCGGCACGACGGCGGGCACGGTCAACGAGATCGGACTCTTCACGACGCGCCTCACGAAAGCCGACGGCATCGTCATGTTCGTGCCGAACAGCCTCATCTGGGCGAACGCCATCACGAACTACAGCGCGAACGATCGCCGTCGCGTCGTCATCAATTTTCAGGCGCAGCATGGGCTGAAGGTCGAGCACGTGCTCGCGGAATTGCGCAGCCTGATGAGCGAAGATTCGCGCATCGTGCAGGACGGGCCGTCGGCGCCGTGGGTCGCGGTCACCGATTACACGGACACCGGCGTCAAGTACAACCTCGGCGCGTGGACGAACAGAAGCGATCATCAGTACGTGATGGCCGATCTGCTGCGCAAGATCCAGCCATACACGCGCGAGGAAGCGCAAGCCGCCTGAGCGCAGTGGACGCGCCCGCGCAGACCCGCTAACCTGACGCGCCCTCAAGTTACGAGAACATGATATGACCCGAGCGATTTCCGTTGCGCTGCTTGTCGGCGGCGTCGTGCTGCTGTATTTCGGCGGCCAGTCGTTTCATTCGCTCTCCAACGACGTCGCACGCTTCTTCACCGGCTCGCCCACGAACAAGACCATCTGGCTGATCGCGGGCGGGATCGTCGCGTCGCTCGCGGGGCTGATCGGCCTCGCGATTCCTTCGAAGCGCTGACCTTCAGACCAGCGCCACTTCCGGTTTCGATGCCGAGCGCGTGCCGGGCAACGCCACGTTGCTCGCGCCGCGATACGTGAACACGAGCGAGAACTTCACCTGATCGGTCAGGTTCTTGCCCGCCGAGTGCAGTGTGTTGCAGTGAAAGAAGACGACATCCCCCGGTTCCAGTTCGGGCGACACCGCCGTGCGGATCAGCGCGGCGTTCTCGGGCAGATCGGAGCGGAAGAACTTGGCTTCGTCGAAACGATCGGACGTGAAAGGCAGCTTGTGCGAGGTCGGCACGAACCACAGCGCGCCGTTATCCACCGTTTCGTCGCCGAGTGCGACCCACGCTGACACCAGATCGTCGCGCTCGAACGCCCAGTAACGCACATCGCGATGCCAGCCGGTCAGACTGCCGTACGCCGGATGCTTCGTCATCATGCAGTTGTGATGCGCGCGCGACAGATACGGCGTCTCGCCGAAGTACAGCTCCATCCATCCGCGCACGTCGGGCGACGTTGCGAATTCCGCGAAGAGCGGATGCCGCACATAGGCGTCCAGAAGACGGCGCACCGTATGGCCGCCCGGCGCGTCCTTCGAATCGGGCGCACCGGGATATTTCAGATCGGCCTCGAACTCCAGCGGCGCGGCAGCCTCGGCGAGCTGCTGACGCGCCACCTCGCGCATCGCGTCGCAACGTTCTTTCGTGACGAGCCCCTTCACGATCACGTAGCCTTTTTCGCGCAACTCGCGCACTTGTTCCTTTTTCGATTTCAATGCGTTTTGTTCTGACATTTCAGTTTTTGCCTCCAACGGCTTTCGATTTTATTCATGCCGTCGACGCTATACCTAGAATTGGGGCGAATACGACGATTGTAAATCCGGCAGCGCGCGAAGGCCCGTGCGGCAATGCATCGGCTGATTTTTATCAGCAGACGCTTCATAAAACGGCAGGGAAAACGCGGACTTACCCGGGTAATAAAGGTCTTGTACATTGGGCGCGTCATTTCGGTGCAACTAAGCAAACGCCGTTGAATCGAAGCCTTGAACGCTAATTTTGAGACGACTATCGTCGAGTTTGCTTCCACGCAACCGACCTTCCGCTGACATGAACCACCGAATCGCTATTGGCCTGACTCGCGTTGCCTCGCGAGCGGCGCGCCCTGCCCGCCGCGGCATGATCCGCGCGTTGCGCCATCACTCCGCACGCACGCAGGTGCTTGCCGAGCAATTGAAAAACGTGCATCCGGTCGACGGCATCCGGTCGTGGTTCCGTGGTTTCTTTTTCAATTTGCGCGTGCGCGCTGCTTCGCGCCGGGTGTCGTTGCGTGCGCTGCTGCGCCGTCCGGTGCAGTTGCGCGCCCCATCGCCCAAACCGAAGGCCGCCGCGCTGACGAGCCGCCGTCCGCGTCGCGTGTCGGCGAGCAGCGCCGGCTGGTACGCGTTCGCTGCGCGCTGACGCGCTCAACCGGATTTGGCGTCGTCGAGTGACGGATAGTCGGTGTAGCCTTTTTCGCCGCCGCCGTAGAACGTCGCTTCGTCGGGCGTGTTGAGCGGCGCGTTTGCGGCGAAGCGCTCGACCAGATCCGGATTGGCGATATACGCGCGACCGAAAGCCACGGCATCGGCATCGCCTCGTTCGATGCGCGCGTTCGCTTCCTCCGCCGTGTACTCGCCACAGACGATGATCGCGCCGTCGTAAGCCTTGCGCAGCGCGCGGCGATAGTCTTCCGAAAGCGGCGCGCCGCCGATCCAGTCGCCTTCCGCCAGATGCAGGTACGCGATGCCGATGCGCTTCAACTCCTGCGCCAGATACAGCGATGAAGCCTCGCCTTCATCGTCCTGCAGATCGAATCCCGTGAAGTTCGGCGAAATGCGAATGCTCACGCGATTCGCGCCCATCACGCCGGCCACCGCCTCCAGCACATCGACGACCAACCGCACGCGATTTTCGATGCCGCCGCCGTAATCATCCGTGCGCCGGTTGGTGCCCGTCGCCATGAACTGATGCAGCAGATAGCCATTGGCCGCGTGCACCTCGATCATGTCGAAGCCGGCACGTTGCGCGCGATGCGCGGCATCGACGAACTGCAGCACGATGCCCGGTAGCTCGTCGGTTTGGAGCGCGCGCGGGTCGTCGGCGTCGGTCATCGCGTATGAGCCGTCATCGTTTTTCACGAACACCTGCGTATTGCGCGCGCGGATTGCGGATGGTGCGACAGGCGGCGCGCCGCCTTCCTGAAGCGATCGATGCGACACGCGCCCCACATGCCAGAACTGCGACGCGATGCGTCCGTGCCGCGCGTGAACGGCACCCACGACGGACTTCCATCCGGCTTCCTGCGCATCCGAATAGATGCCTGGCGTCGCGAAATAACCCTGACCTTGCCGCGAAACCTGCGTCGCCTCGGTGACGATGAGTCCCGCACTCGCGCGCTGCGCGTAATAGTGCGCGTTCATTTCGGACGGCACGTCGCCCGGCTGCGACGCGCGGTTGCGCGTGAGCGGCGCCATCACGACGCGATTCGGCAGCTGAAGATTGCCGATGGAGACGGGTGAGAGAAGCGTGTCGTACGGCATGGCGGTTCCATCGGCGGCGGTGATATTGCCCGAGGATCACGCAAAAATCGCGCCGCGAAGGCGCAAAAAAAACCGGCGAGCGCGATGCTCGCCGGTTCTTGTCCCGCCCGTTCAGCGAATGGCGTTACGCCACGCTTGCGACCGGTTCCGTGCCTGCCGCTTCCGCCAGGATGAGCGCTTTGTCTGCGGCTTCCCACGTGAATTCCGGCTCTTCGCGGCCGAAGTGGCCGTATGCCGCCGTCTTTTCGTAGATCGGGCGCAGCAGATCGAGCATCTGGATGATGCCCTTCGGACGCAGATCGAAATGTTCCTGAACGAGCTTCGTGATCTCGGCATCCGACACGCGGCCCGTGCCGAACGTATTCACCATCACGGAAGTCGGACGCGCGACGCCGATCGCGTACGACACCTGAATCAGCGCGCGCGATGCGAGCCCGGCCGCGACGATGTTCTTCGCGACATACCGGCCCGCATAAGCCGCCGAGCGGTCGACCTTCGACGGGTCCTTGCCCGAGAACGCGCCGCCGCCGTGCGGAGCCGCGCCGCCGTAGGTATCGACGATGATCTTGCGGCCCGTCAGACCGCAGTCGCCTTGCGGACCGCCGATGACGAAACGGCCCGTCGGGTTCACCAGGAACTTGATGTCGCCCTTGATGAGTTCCTTCGGCAGCGTCGGCTTGATGACTTCCTCGATGACCGCTTCGCGCAACTGCGAGAGATCGATGTCCGGCGAGTGCTGCGTGGAGAGCACGACGGTGTCGATGGAATGCGCCTTGCCGTCGACGTAACGCACGGTGACTTGCGACTTCGCATCCGGACGCAGCCAGGGCAGACGGCCGTCGCGGCGCAGATCGGCCTGACGCTCGACGAGGCGGTGCGAGAGGTGGATCGGCAGCGGCATCAGTTCCGGCGTTTCGTCGCACGCGTAACCGAACATCAGACCCTGGTCGCCTGCGCCCTGATCGAGGTTGTCGTCGTGCGCCTTGTTCACGCCTTGCGCGATATCCGGCGATTGCTTGTCATACGCGACGAGCACCGCGCAGCCGCGATAGTCGATACCGAAGTCGGTGTTGTCGTAACCGATGCGCTTGATGGTGTCGCGCGCGACCTGGATGTAATCGACATTGGCGCTGGTCGTGATTTCGCCCGCGAGGACGACGAGACCGGTGTTGCAGAGCGTTTCCGCCGCGACGCGCGAATACTTGTCCTGCGACAAGATGGCGTCGAGGATGGCGTCGGAGATTTGATCGGCGACCTTGTCCGGGTGGCCTTCGGAAACGGATTCGGAAGTAAAGAGATAGTCGTTTGACACGCTTCAGACTCCATTTGAGTACGGTTGATATTCACGTAGCCGTCTTCGTTTGGAGTCTGAAGCGGCGACGCTTTAGCGGATGTCTTTCCGGGCCGGCGACTTCCAGAAGTTCAGAAGTCTCCAGCCCGCTTCGCCCCGCAAGTTGTCCATTAACTCGGCGAAGGTTCTATTATACCGGTTTCCCTTGTTTTCACAGAGCCGAACGCTTTTGTCGCTACCCGCCACGCATCAATCATCCGCACGTCGCGGTCGTCCGTCCGCTCGCTGGAGCCGCTCATGCTAGGGCGTATCGGCGTGGCGCTCGCCATCGGCTTTCTCAAGTTCCTGGCGCTCATCCCTTACGGCATCACCGCGCGTTTCGGCGACGGCCTCGGCTGGCTGCTCTATCAGATTCCGAGCCGGCGCAAGCGCATCGTCCACACGAATCTGAAGCTGTGCTTTCCGGAGTGGTCCGACGAAAAACGCGAGGACATCGCGCAGAAGCACTTCCGGCACGCGATCCGCAGTTACGTCGAGCGCAGCGTGCAATGGTTCGGCTCGGCGAAAAAGCTCGAAAAGCTGATCCAGGTGGACAGCGCCGTCGATCTCACCGATCCCGATCTTCCGCCCACGCTCTTTCTCGGCCTGCATTTCGTCGGCATCGAAGCCGGGTCGATCTTTCTGAACTATTCGCTGCATCGGCGATGCGGATCGCTCTATCAGCCGTTTTCGAATCCGCAGATCGAGGAGCTCGCGAAGACGCAGCGCGCCCGCTTCGGCGCCGACATGGCGAGCCGCGCCGACAGCGCCCGCATCGTGCTGCGCTGGCTGCGCGACCGCAAGCCCGTGATGCTCGGCGCCGACATGGACTACGGCATGCGCAACTCCACGTTCGTGCCGTTCTTCGGCGTCCCGACCTGCACGCTGACGGCTGTCGGCCGGCTCGCCAAGACGGGCAAGGCGCAGGTCGTGCCGTTCATCGGCGAGGTGCTGCCGGACTACAAGGGTTATCGGCTGAAGATCTTCAAGCCGTGGGACAACTATCCGACCGGCGACGACGAAGCCGACGCGCGCCGCATGAACGCGTTCCTGGAAGAGCAGATTCCGCACATGCCCGAGCAGTATTACTGGGTGCACAAGCGCTTCAAGACGCGCCCGCCGGGCGAGCCGAGCTTTTACTGAAGCGGGCGCGGCGCGAAACGCCGCACTTGCGGGTCACATACAATAGCGCCATGAAACTGAAATTCACCAAGATGCAAGGCGCGGGTAACGACTTCGTCGTGCTCGACGGCTACACGCAGGCACTCGATCTGACCGCGCAGCAAGTGCGCGCGCTCGCGAACCGCCATTTCGGCGTGGGCGCGGATCAGTTGCTGCTCGTCGAAAAGCCGACGATCGACGGCGTCGATTTCAAATACCGCATCTTCAATTGCGATGGCGGCGAGGTCGAGCACTGCGGCAACGGCGCGCGCTGCTTCGTGAAGTTCGTGCGCGATCGCCGTCTGACCGACGCGTCCACCGTACGCGTGCAGGTGCAAAACGGCATCATCACGCTGACGATGCAGGAAAACGGCGAAGTCGTCGTCGACATGAGCACGCCGGTGTTCGATCCGCCGCACGTGCCGTTCGACGCGCAAGGGCTCGAAGGCCGGAAAGAAGGCAACGATACTCTCTGGCCACTCGACGTGAACGGTGAGACGCGCCTGATCTCCGTCGTATCGATGGGCAATCCGCACGCGGTGCAGATCGTCGACGATGTCGAGGCGTATCCGGTGCTGACCGAAGGCCCGCTCATCGAGCGTCACGCGCGCTTTCCGAGGCGCGTCAACGCGGGCTTCATGCAGATCGTCGATCGCCATTCGGTGAAACTGCGCGTCTACGAGCGCGGCGCGGGCGAAACGCTCGCGTGCGGCACGGGCGCGTGCGCGGCCGTGGCCGCCGGCATCCGCCGCGGCGTGCTCGACACGCCGGTGCGCGTCGAAACGCATGGCGGCACGCTCACGATAAGCTGGAACGGCGCGCGCGACGAATCCGCCGCGCTCTTCATGGCGGGCCCCGCAGCGACCGTTTTCGAGGGTGAAATCGAGCTCGATCGCATCGTCTAACGCACACACGTCACCATGAATCCACGCGAAGTCGCCGACTACCTGCTCGACAACCCCGATTTCTTCGCCGAGCACGCGGAACTGCTCGGCACCATTCGGCTTTCGAATCCGCACGGCAAATCCGCCGTGTCGCTTCAGGAACGCCAGATGGAAATGCTGCGCGACAAGAACAAGCAACTCGAACGGCGTCTCGCCGAGCTGCTGCGCTACGGCCACGAGAACGACAGCATCTCGACCAAGTTCAACCGCTGGACCGTGCGCGTGATTTCGCAGCGCGATCCGTACGCGTTGCCCGCGACGATCAGCAAAGGTCTGTGCGAAGTCTTCGACGTGCCGCACGCCGCGCTGCGCGTGTGGGATATTGACGAAGCGTATCGGCAGGCGGATTTCGCGCGTCAGGTCGGCGAAGAAGTGCGCATTTTCACGAGCAGTCTCGCTGCACCGTACTGCGGCGCGAACACGGGTTTCGCGGCGGCGCAGTGGCTCGGCGCGGCGAACTCGGCATCGGCGACGGTCCCGCCGAGCGACGGCCCGCCCGACACCGACCGCAAGATCGAATCCGTGTCGCTGATCGCGTTGCGCGATCCGCAAGCCGGACCGGATGCGCCGAGCTTCGGCCTGCTCGTCATGGGCTCGCCCGATCCGCGACGCTTCCACGAAGGAATGGCGACGGACTTCCTCACGCACATCGGGGCCTTGGCGAGCGCCGCGCTGTCTCGCTTGCTGCCGTACTGAACATGAACGCCGACGCCGCCGCTGACGCTCCGAAGGAAGTCCCGCTGGACGGCGCGATCGCCGACTATCTCGCGATGCTGGAGCATCAGCGGCATCTGTCCGAGCACACGCTGCGCGGCTACACGCACGAGTTGAGCGAGCTTCGCGCGCTCGCCAAAGGCCGTCCGCTGGAATCGCTGACCACCGCCGATATTCGCGGCGCGGTCGTGCGGGCGCACTCGGGCGGGCTGTCGTCTCGTTCGATCGCGCATCGGCTGTCGGCGTGGCGCGCGTTTTATCGATGGCTCGCCGAGCGCGTCGAGATGCCCGCGAATCCCGTCGCGACCGTGCGCGCCCCGAAACGCGACAAGACACTGCCGAAAGCACTTTCCGTCGATGACGCCATGAGGCTCATGGACGCGCCGCAAGCCGGCACGACCGAAGCGCTGCGCGATCACGCCATTCTCGAACTCTTCTACTCGTCGGGCTTGCGGCTCGCTGAACTCGTCGGGCTGGACGTGCGTCACGTCGATACCAAGGAACATACGTCCGAGGGCTGGATCGATCTCGAAAGCGCGGAAGTCACGGTTCTCGGCAAGGGAAAGCGCATGCGCAAAGTGCCCGTCGGCAGCAAGGCGATCGATGCATTGCGCGCTTGGATCGCCGTGCGCGGCGAGTTCGTCAAGCTCGATCCGCACGCGCTCTTTGTCTCGGTGCGCGGCAATCGCATGTCGCCCGGCGTGGTGCGCGAGCGCGTGAAGCGGCTCGCGTTGCAGGCCGGTATTCCGTCGAACGTGCATCCTCACGTGCTGCGACATTCTTTCGCCACACATGTCCTGCAATCGAGCGGCGATCTGCGCGCGGTGCAGGAACTGCTCGGCCACGCGAGCATCACCGCCACGCAGATTTATACGTCGCTCGATTTTCAGCATCTCGCCCGCGTCTACGATGCGGCGCACCCGCGCGCAAAGAAGCGCGATTGATCCCGACAGCGCTCCGCGCGCTGCACTTGTCACTGCAATGAACACCATCACGCTCAAACCGGCGAAGGACAGATCGCTCGTCCGCCGCCATCCGTGGATCTACGCGAACGCCATCGCGCGCATCGACGGCAATCCCGCGCCCGGCGCCACCGTCACCGTGCGCGCCGCCGACGGGCGCTTTCTCGCGCGCGCGTCGTACAGCCCGCACTCGCAGATTCGCGCGCGCGTCTGGACGTTCGACGAAAGCGAGCCTGTCGATCACGCGTTCTTCAAGCGCCGCGTGCAACGCGCCGTCGGGCATCGCCAGACGATGGTGAAGGACACCGGCGCCACGCGCCTCATCTTCGGCGAAGCGGACGGCTTGCCGGGATTGATCGTCGATTACTACGTCGCGGACGTCGGTTCGCACGCGCAACTCGTCTGCCAGTTCATGGCGACGGGCGTCGAGTCGTGGAAGGAAGCGATCGTGCAGGCGCTGATCGCGGCAACCGGCTGCCCGAATGTCTACGAGCGCTCGGACGTGGCGATCCGCCAGAAGGAAGGCCTCGAACAGACGACCGGCGTGCTCGCCGGCGACGCGCCGCCCGAGACGCTCATCACGAACGAATGCGGCGTGCGCTATCACGTCGACGTGCGTAACGGGCACAAGACGGGCTTCTATGTCGATCAGCGCGACAACCGCGTGCTCGTCGCGCAGAACGCGCAAGGCCGCGAAGTGCTGAACTGCTTTTGCTATACCGGCGGCTTTTCGCTTGCCGCGCTGAAAGGCGGAGCGACGCGCGTGGTTTCCGTCGACTCGTCCGGCGAAGCGCTCGCGCTCGCACGCGCAAACGTCACGGCGAACGGCTTCGACGCGGAAAAAGCCGAATGGCTCGACGCCGACGCGTTCAAGACGCTGCGCCGTCTTTACGACGAAGGCCAGCGTTTCGACCTGATCGTGCTCGATCCGCCGAAGTTCGCGCCGTCGAAGGAAACCGTCGATCGCGCCGCGCGCGCGTACAAGGACATCAACCTGAGCGGCTTCAAGTTGCTGCGTCCGGGCGGGCTGCTCTTCACGTATTCATGCTCCGGCGCGATCGATGCGGATCTGTTCCAGAAGATCGTCGCGGGCGCGGCCGCCGACGCGCGCGTCGATGCGCGGATCCTGAAACGGCTGGGCGCGGGCGTCGATCATCCGCTGCTGACGGCGTTTCCGGAAGGCGAATACCTGAAAGGGCTGCTGTTGCAAATCGCCTGATCGGCCTAATCTGCGCGCGATGCACCGCCGCGCGGCGCACGGAAGCGTCGGCTTGACAAATATGTTTCAATAGCCGATTCAGTGCGATCTACGTATTACAGACAAGGACACAGGCGACACCATGATCCCCGTAACCATCCTGACCGGCTTTCTGGGCAGCGGCAAAACCACGCTGCTCAAACGCATCCTGAACGAGCAGCACGGCATGAAGATCGCCGTGATCGAGAACGAATTCGGCGAAGAGAATATCGACAACGAAATTCTCGTGCAGGAAACGAACGAGCAGATCATCCAGATGAGCAACGGCTGCATCTGCTGCACGATTCGCGGCGATCTGGCGCGCGCGCTCGAAGATCTCGCCAACCGCAAGAAGGCGGGCACGCTCGATTTCGACCGCGTCGTGATCGAGACCACCGGCCTCGCGAATCCGGGTCCGGTCGCGCAGACGTTCTTCATGGACAACACCGTCGCCGACGAATTCCTGCTCGACGCGATCATCACGCTCGTCGATGCGAAGCACGCGAATTCGCAGCTCGATCAGCACGAAGTGGTGCAGCGTCAGGTCGGTTTCGCCGATCGCCTGTTCGTCACGAAGTCCGATCTCGTGTCGGCGGACGAGCTCGAAGCGCTGAAGCATCGCCTGCTGCACATGAACCCGCGCGCGGCGATCAAGGTCGTGAATTTCGGCGACGCCGAGATCAAGGAAATCTTCGATCTGCGCGGCTTCAATCTGAATTCGAAGCTCGAAATCGATCCGGACTTCCTCGCGGAAGACGATCACGATCACGATCACGCGCACGACCACGCGCATGACGACGATCACGATCATTCGACCTGCGGCCACGATCACAGCCACGATCACGAACACGGGCATCATCATCACCATCACGCGCACCACGACGACAAGATCAAGTCGTTCGTGTACCGCAGCGACAAGCCGTTCGATCCGAACCGTCTCGAAGACTTCCTCGGCGGCATTCTGCAGATTTATGGCGAGCGCCTGCTGCGCTACAAGGGCGTGCTGTACATGAAGGGCGTCGATCGCAAGGTCGTGTTCCAGGGCGTGCATCAGATGATGGGCAGCGACCTCGCCGGCAAGTGGATGCCGATCGAGAAGAAGAACAGCAAGATGGTGTTCATCGGCATCGAGCTGCCGCAGGATCTGATCACCGACGGCCTCGACGCCTGTCTCGTGAAGTAATTCGGCACGTATCTCGCTTGGATCGAGCAATTCACGCGGGGCGAAAAACGGGCATCGAAATAAAACGCCGCACGCGAATGCCTCGCGTGCGGCGTTTTTCACGATTGACTTTCGATGCGCGTATGTAGTCGCGGCCACGAACCGACATCGCTTTTTGCACGTCCAGGCGTTATATTTTTGAAATTCCGTCGCGAATTGACAGGGTTTTCCTCGTTATCGTCGGAATTTGCGGTTCAGTTACAATACAGCCCCACTGGAGAAGGGCAGTTTCGCCGGATGTGCGTCTATCAAACGCTCGCTCGGCGGAAGTCAGGAGAAGGGATGTCCCGTCGGGACGATGCCTCGATTTGCCGGGGGAAGGCAAATCAAGACAAAGCACCGGGGCCGGAAATCCCGGGCCATGCGAATGCGCCCGGACATCCGGAGCATCATCCAAGATCGGTTTCCAGAGGAGTTCGGCCCCGCATCGGCGCATCGCGCAGCCCAAGCGCACTGATGCGCTGCATGCGGGCAACGCAAGTGCGGGCGTTGCGAAGACATCGCCTTACATTGAAGAAGCAAGCAGATGACAACGAAACTCTTGACCGAAGCCGAAATCCTGAAGATGAGCGAGAAGGACTACATGAACGAGGATCAACTCGCCTTCTTCAAAAACCGGCTCGAGCAGTTACAAGCGGACATTCTGAAGAATGCCGGCCAGACGACCGAAAATCTGCGGGAAACGGTGATCGTGCCGGACCCGGCGGATCGCGCGACCATCGAGGAAGAACATGCACTGGAACTGCGCACGCGTGATCGCGAACGCAAGCTTCTGAAGAAGGTGCAGCAGTCGCTCGCGCGCATCGATTCGGGCGATTACGGCTGGTGCGAAGAGACCGGCGAACCGATCGGCATTCCGCGCCTGCTCGCGCGTCCGACGGCCACGCTCTCGCTCGAAGCTCAGGAACGCCGCGAACTGCGCCAGAAGCTTTTCGGCGACTGAAATCGCCGTTGGCAGGCGAGCGTCGCGGGATCGGCCCGCCACGGGGAAGACGCCGCCGCAAAAAGCTGCACACAAGCATTCGCATCAGGAAAAGGGCACCCATCGAACGGGTGCCCTTTTTTGCTTTCCGACAGGTAAAAACGGCGAGCGCCGGCACCGTATGTCTTGATAAATCTCGCGCCGCCCTAAAATGCTTTCGACGCGCCCCGCAAAAGCATCATCGCGACGGGCGCGCGCGCGGCGCCGTCCGCCCGAGGCCTCGAGCCCGGACGGAACCCCGCGCCGTGCACTCCATCGAATTCTCGACTGCGCGGCGGCCGGTCGCTCGACGACGAAACCGCCCCGCGTCCTTCTGGTTTTCACAAGGAACGCACATGGAACAATTTCACGGCACGACCATCGTCTCCGTGCGCCGCGACGGCAAGGTCGCGCTGGGCGGCGATGGTCAGGTGACGCTCGGCAACATCGTCATGAAAGGGGGCGCGAAGAAAGTGCGCCGCATCTATGGCGGCAAGGTGCTGGTCGGCTTCGCCGGCGGCACCGCCGACGCGTTCTCGCTGCTCGATCGATTCGAAGCGAAGCTCGAGAAACATCAGGGCAATCTGACGCGCGCCGCCGTCGAACTGGCGAAGGACTGGCGCACCGACCGCATGCTGCGCCGGCTCGAAGCGATGCTGATCACGGCCGACAAGGACACGACGCTCGTCATCACCGGCAACGGCGACGTGCTCGACCCGGAACACGGCATCGCCGCGATCGGCTCGGGCGGCGCGTACGCGCAAGCCGCGGCGCAGGCGCTGGTCGAGAATACGGATCTCGCGCCGCGCGAAGTCGTCGAAAAGGCGCTCACCATCGCCGGCGACATGTGCATCTACACCAACCACAACCGCGTCATCGAGACGATCGAATAAAGGACCCAAGCGATGACCACCATGACTCCCTCCGAAATCGTCTCCGAACTCGACAAGCACATCATCGGCCAAGGACGCGCGAAGAAGGCGGTTGCCGTCGCGTTGCGCAACCGCTGGCGCCGCCAGCAGGTCGCCGAGCCGCTGCGCCAGGAAATCACGCCGAAGAACATCCTGATGATCGGACCGACGGGCGTCGGCAAGACCGAGATCGCGCGCCGTCTCGCCAAGCTCGCGGATGCGCCGTTCATCAAGATCGAAGCGACCAAGTTCACCGAAGTGGGCTACGTCGGGCGCGATGTGGACAGCATCGTGCGCGATCTGATCGAGATTTCCGTCAAGCAGACGCGTGAATCCGAGATGAAGAAGGTGCGCACCAAGGCGGAAGATCGCGCCGAAGACCGCATTCTCGACATCCTGTTGCCGAGCGCGCGTCCGGTCGGCTTCGGCGCGGCCGAGTCGTCGAGCAGCGAAGGCGACAACGCCACGCGTCAGACTTTCCGCAAGCGCCTGCGCGAAGGCGCGCTCGATGACAAGGAAATCGAGCTCGATGTGGAAATGCCGCAAGTCGGCATGGACATCATGGGGCCGCCGGGCATGGAAGACATGACCGAGCAGATCCGCTCGATGTTCGCGAACATCGGCGGCGGCAAGAAGACGCGGCGCAAGGTGAAGGTGAAGGAAGCGCTCAAGCTCCTCACGGATGAAGAAGCCGGCAAGATGCTCAACGACGAAGAGGTCAAGAGCAAGGCGGTGCAGAACGTCGAGCAGAACGGCATCGTGTTCCTCGACGAAATCGACAAGATCGCGTCGCGCAGCGAGGCGGGCGGCGCCGAGGTGTCGCGCGCGGGCGTGCAGCGCGACCTGCTGCCGCTCGTCGAAGGCACGACCATCAACACGAAGTACGGGATGATCAAGACGGATCACATCCTGTTCATCGCGAGCGGTGCGTTCCATCTGGCCAAGCCGAGCGATCTGATTCCCGAACTGCAGGGGCGTTTCCCGATTCGCGTCGAGCTGGATTCGCTCTCCGTCGGGGACTTCGAATCGATCCTGAATTCGACCGACGCGAGCCTCGTCAAGCAGTACAAGGCGCTGCTCGCAACGGAAGACGTCGAACTCGATTTCACCGACGAAGGCATCCGGCGTCTCGCGGAAATCGCGTACTCGGTGAACGAAAAGACCGAGAACATCGGCGCGCGGCGGCTTTATACCGTCATCGAAAAGCTGCTGGAGGAAGTGTCGTTCGCGGCGGGCAATCATGCGGGCCAGCCGGTGCGGATCGACGCGGCTTACGTGGACCGCGCGCTCGGCGATGTGGCGCAGGACGAGGACTTGTCCCGCTACGTGCTGTAACGGCGGCGGCGTTGTCCAGGAAAGAGCCGGGCTGAAGCGCCCGGTTTTTTTCGTCTGATGCAAATGCAACGGACGAAAAAAAGCCCGCCTAGTTGGCGGGCTGAATCCATATCAGGAGGAGACATGGAGGAGACAGTTCCAATAATACACAGGCACTTGCTGCGACGCAATAGAAATTTCGGTAAAAACCCCTATAGCTTCCATTTGTGGTATCTGCGCGTCATTTTCCGGATTCCGCCCGCCGATGACAGAGCAAGAAACGGCGCGTAACCTCATCTGCACGGCTCTACAGTGGTCCCGTACCCAAGAGCCACGAGGTCGTCATGAAAACCGTATCAGATTCTTTTTTTTCGTCCGACGAATGCCGCTGGCAGGCGGTCGTCGAGCGGGACGAGCGCGCCGACGGCGCCTTCTTCTTCGCCGTGCGCACGACCGGCGTGTTTTGCCGGCCGTCGTGCGCGTCGCGCGCGCCGCGTCGCGAAAACGTCGAATTCTTCCCGACTACAGACGCCGCCGAAGCAGCCGGATACCGCGCGTGCAAGCGCTGCCAGCCGACGAGCCTGCCGCGCGAACTGGCGATTGTCGAGCGCGCATGCAAGGTTCTCGACGCCGATCCGCAGCAGCGCGTGACGCTCGCGCAACTGAGCGACGCCGTGCACGTGAGCCCGTTCCATCTGCAGCGCCTGTTTTCGCGGATCGTCGGCATTTCGCCGCGGCAGTATCAGGCGGCGCAACGCGCGGGCGTGCTGCGCGACGCGTTGCAGCGCGGCCGCGACGTCACGCGCGCGACGCACGACGCCGGCTTCGGATCGCCATCGCGCATGTATGAAGCGGTGCCCACCGAATTGGGCATGACGCCGTCGGCGTTCAAGCGCAAGGGCGCGGGACTGACCGTGCGTTACGCGACCGCCACGACGCCGCTCGGCACGGTGCTCGTCGCCGCCACCGACAAGGGCGTCTGCAAGATCGCATTCGGCGACGATGCGAACACGCTCGCCGAACAACTCGCCGCCGACTTTGCGCAGGCCGAGCGCGTCGAGGATGCCGCGAAGATGGAGCCGTTCATCGCGCAGATTCGCGCTTATCTGCAAGGCACGCGCGAGCGTTTCGACTTGCCGCTTGACATCGGCGCGACCGCGTTTCAGCGGCGCGTGTGGGACGCGCTGCGCTCCATCCCGTACGGGCAGACGCGCAGTTACAGCGATATCGCCGAATCGCTCGGTTCGCCGCGCGCCGTGCGGGCGGTGGCGAATGCGTGCGGGTCGAATCCGGTGGCGCTCGCGATTCCGTGCCATCGCGTGATCGGCAAGGACGGGGCGATCTCGGGGTATCGCTGGGGCAAGCCGCGCAAGGAAGCGTTGCTCGAAACCGAGCGCCGCAACGAAACCAACAAGGTCGCATGAAGCACGGGCGCTCGCCGTCGACATGACGCGCGAGCGCTTCGATTTCTCTCGCGAACCGGCTCCGGAACGCACCCCGCGAAACGCCCGAAAACCCCGCAATCCCTTGCCTGGTCTGGGTTCAAGCACGCCTGACACCGAGATGTTAAAGTGCCCGCTACCCTAAAAATACGACCGGGCGCACGCCGCTCGCGCTCGCGCTCCTCGCAGATTGCTTCAATGACAAACAAGAATTCCGCTCACTCCAAGGCCGGTGCTTATGAGCGCAGGCTTGCCGCGCTCGCGTCCGGCCCGCATGCCGATGCGTTGCGCCAAGGCTTGCGCGGCATCGAGAAGGAAAGCCTGCGCGTGACGCCGCAAGGCAAGCTCGCGATGACGCCGCATCCGCGTGCGTTCGGCTCGGCGCTGACGCATCCGCTCATCACGACCGACTACTCCGAAGCACTCGTCGAGCTCATCACGCCCGCAGAATCCGACATCTCGATCACGCTCGATCGCCTCGACGCGCTGCATCGCTTCGCCTACGCGCACATGGGCGACGAGCTGCTGTGGAACGACTCGATGCCCAATTCACTGCCGCCCGAGGACGAGATTCCGTTCGGCTATTACGGCACGTCGAATATCGGCAGGTTGAAAACCGTCTACCGGCGCGGGCTCGCGCTGCGCTATGGCCGCACGATGCAATGCATCGCGGGCATTCACTACAACTATTCGCTCAACGAAAATGTGTGGCGCGCGTGGCAGGCGCTCGACAAGTCGAGCACGCTGTCCGCGAAAGATTTCCAGTCCGAACGCTATTTCGCGCTGATCCGCAACTTCCGCCGCACGAACTGGCTGTTGATGTATCTGTTCGGCGCATCGCCAGCGCTGAACAAGCGCTTCGTCGAAGGCAAGACGCATCATCTCGAACAATTCGATGCCGACACGTTCCATCTGCCGCACGCGACCAGCCTGCGCATGAGCGATCTCGGCTATGCGAACAATCCCGCGCAGGCGGATCTCCTGCCGAGCTACGACAACCTCGACGCCTATCTCGACGTGCTCGCCAAAGCCGTGAGTCAGCCGTATGCGCCGTACGAAGCCATCGGCACGCGGCGCGACGGCGAATGGGTGCAGATCAACGCGAACGTCCTGCAGATCGAAAACGAGTTCTACTCGACGATCCGCCCGAAGCGCGTCGCGCATTCGGGCGAACGTCCGCTGCACGCGTTGGCGCAGCGCGGCGTGCAATACATCGAAGTGCGTTGCCTCGACATCGATCCGTTCGTGCCGACCGGCATCTCGCTCGAAACCGCGCGCTTTCTCGACGCCTATCTCCTCTACTGCGCACTGGAGGACAGCCCATTGCTGCCGTTCGACGCGAACATCGAGGCGAACGGCAATTTCAGCACGGTGGCGAAGGAAGGACGCAAGCCCGGCCTCACGCTGCAACGCGACGGCGCGAACGTGCCGATGCAGCAATGGGCCGAAGAGCTGTTCGATGCGATCGAACCCGTCGCGAGGACGCTCGACGCGCTCAACGGCAATGACGAGCACACGCGCGCGCTCGTGGCACTGCGGCCGCGTATCGCCGATGCATCGCTCACGCCGTCCGCCCGCGTGCTGCAGACGATGCGCGACAAGCAGCAGACCTTCGACGAGTTCGCGCTCGAACTCAGCGCGCGTCACGCGGAAGGTTTTCGCGCGCGCCCGCTTTCCGTCGATGAAGAACGAGCGATGGAAGAATTGGCGGCGAAATCGCTGGTGGAACAGACCGTGGTGGAAAGCAGCGACACCGAATCCTTCGATGCATTCATCGCGGCATATCAGGTCTACACGTTGAATCCCGCGAGCGCGTAATCGCTCTTCGCTGCATCTGGCAGGTTTTTCCGGGCGGTCGCCTTTGGCCGCCGGCAATGTTTACCGGCTTATGCAACAGAGGGAAACGCGTCACAACGTCATCCGGTTTGGCGGGGCAAAATATGGCCGACTTTTCGACGATCGAGGGAGCAATGAAAAAGAAGTTCTTCGGCGCGCTCGCGCTGGGGGCGACGTCGCTCGCGCTCCTGGGCGGCTGCGCGGTGCAGGATCAGGTCAGCAGCACCGTCATGGAACAGGCTACCCAACCGCTCACTTGCATGAGCAAGGCCGAATGCGACGCGTGGTGGGCGCGCGCGCAAGTCTGGGTCACGAATCATTCGGAGTACAAGCTGCAGACCGTGACGGATTCGATCATTCAGACCGCCGGACCGTCGAGCGGCAAGCGCGCGCTCGCCTATCAGATCACCAAGACGCCGACCAACGAAGGCACCGCGACCATCGGTTTCGCCGCGCATTGCGACAATCCGCTCGGCTGCCAGCCGAATCCGTGGGAAGCGGGCGCGGACTTCAAGCAGTTCATCCGAAACGGTCCGGGGCTGCGGAAATCGGCGACGCCGCAGGCAGGCGCAATGCCGCCCGCCGCGCCCGGCGGAGTACAGGTCATCCCGCTGGACGAGCCGGGCCAGTCGGCGACGCCGCTCACGCCTCAGTAAGTGAGTAATCTAGTGTCCCATCGAGGCTGACGCGCCCTTCTTCGGCCGCGTCAGCCAGACCATCGCGGCCAGCACCAGAAACGCATAGAACGAGATGCGGAAAAAGTCGTTGGTCGACATCATGTACGCCTGCGCCGACACGACGCGATCCAGTTGCGCCGTCAGCGCCTGTCCCGACAAACCGAGTCCCGAAAGCAGATCCGAGTATGCCGTCGTGCCCGCCGAATACGGCGTGACCGACTCGGTGAGCCGCGCGTGATGGCGGATCATGTCGTTTTCCCAGAAGGTCGTGCTGACTGCCGTGCCGATCGCGCCCGACAAGGTCCGCAGAAAGTTCGACAAGCCTGCCGCTCCCGCTAGCCGCTCGTCGGAGACGCTGGACAGCGTGATCGTCGTCATCGGCACGAAAAAGCACGCGACGCCGATGCCTTGAATCAGTCGCGGATAGATGATCTGATGGAACGGCGTGTCGAGCGTGAAGGTCGAGTTCCAGTGCGACACGAACGCGAACGTGAGAAACGCGAAACTCGCCACCACGCGCAGATTCATTCGATGCATGTTCTGCCCGATCATCGGCGACAGCACCAGCGCGAGAATGCCGACCGGCGCGGTGGCGAGGCCCGCGAGCCACGGCGTGTAGCCGAGCACCGTCTGCAGCCACAGCGGCAACACCACGACCGAGCCGAAGAACGCAAGAAAGCCGAGCGACGTGATGAGCACGCCCATCGCGAAATTGCGGTCGCGGAACAGCGAAAGGTCGATGACCGGCTCCTTCTCGGTCAGCTCCCACGCGAACATGAACGCGAGCGACACCGCCGACACGATCGCCAGCGTCACGATGAAGCTGGAATTGAACCAGTCGCGGTCCTTGCCGAGGTCGAGCATCATCTGAAGACTCGCGACGCCGATCACGAGCAGCGCGAGCCCGACGCCGTCGATGCGCTGCTGCGTCGTCTTGGTCTCGTGGCCGCGCAGCAGGAAGTACGCGATCGCCGCCGAAAACACGCCGATCGGCACGTTGATATAGAAAATCCACGGCCAGGTGTAGTTATCGGTGATGTAACCGCCCATCACCGGGCCGAAGATCGGCGCGACGATCACGGTCATCGCCCAGAGACCGAGCGCGAGGCCGCGCTTTTCCGGCGGATAGCTGCGCATGAGGATGGTTTGCGACAGCGGGACCATCGGACCGGAGACGAGGCCTTGCAGCAGCCGGAATGCGATCAGCGATTCGAAGTTGTGCGCGAGGCCGCAAAGCGCGGACGCGATCGAAAACAGCAGCACGGAAATGGTGAACAGCTTCACCTCGCCGACGCGCCGCGCGAGCCAGCCGGTCAGCGGCACCGCGATCGCGGACGCGACGGAGTAAGACGAGATCACCCACGTGCCTTCGCTCGTCGCCACGCCGAGGTTCCCGGAGATGGTCGGCACCGCGACGTTCGCGATCGACGTGTCGAGCACTTCCATGAAGGTGCCGAGCGCGAGGCCCATCGTCAACAGGGCGAGGATGCCGCCTTTGAGCTGCATGGGCGCGGGCGGCGCGGCGGGCGTGCTGGTCGCGGATGTGGACATCGTTGGTTCTCCGGCGCGTGGACGGCGCTCAAAGCGCGCATCGCATGCAAACTATTTCTTGTCGCGGCATTCTCTGCCCAGACAGTGAAATCTGCGCAAGAAAACATCGCTTTCGTCGGATTATTCAGGGTAATGCTTCATCGAACGAGCATGGCGCGCAATCTCCCGCCGGCGTATTGCCGATGATGCGCGCGAGCATCGCGATCAAAAGATCCAGCTCCGCGCGACTGAAACCACGCAACTGCTCGTTGAGCACCGCCGCGCCGATGACAGGCAAACGCCCCGCCGCGTCGCGTCCGCGCTCCGTCAGACTAAGCTCGACGATTCGCCGGTCCGCCTCGCTTCGCGCACGGCTCACGAAGCCCTTCTTTTCGAGCCTGTCGAGCATACGCGTCATCGAGCCGCTGTCGTAGGACATTTCCCGCGACAACTCGAGCGGCGTGCGCGCCCGCCCGGACGCCAGCAGCAGCATCACGCCGATTTGCTGCGACGTGAGGTCGAGCGGCTTCAGCGCCTGGTCGGTGCGCATGACGAGCACGTTGCGCGCCCTGGCGAGGTAATAGCCGAGGCTCGTTTCGAGTTGAATCGTTGCTGGATCGTAAAGCGGTTCGCTATTCATGCGACATCGGTCAAACGGCTGATGCGAAAGTGCGACACCACGTCGCGTCTCGATAAGGCAACAATACCGAAAAAGCAATCAGCAGTATCTTGAAAAGTAGTTGCACAGTCAATATTATTCTATGCAACGAGTTACGCGCGAGATGCGCCGCCCGAGACCATGTTCTGACCGCCTGCCGTCGTTCGCGACGCCCGAAGGACCTTCCAATGACCCGCTTTGTTCGCACCGCTCGCCGACGCTTCGGCCCCATCAGCAGCCTGATCGCCAACGCTTCCCGTCACTTCGTCCCGCCGAAGCTGAGTTCGTGGAAACTTGCGTTGTATCTGATCGTGTTCCTGCTGCCGGGCGGTTCGTTCGTCGTGCTGGGCATGGGATGGTTCGAAAATCGGAACCGGCGCAAGACGGCAGCCTCCGCACCGAAGAAGTCGCCCTCCCGACCCTTGCTCGCCGCACCCTGCCACGGCGGCGGTGGCGCCGGCGGCGCGTGACGACCCCGTAACGCGTCGTAACCGATTCCTGCTGCGGCGTAACACCCGCCTTACGGCGAACCCGTTACGCTAACGTCTGCCTGACGAGCGCGCGAAACAAGCGCCCGTCGCGTTCCGTTACCATTTCGGCTTGCCGCGTCTGTCGCTTCGGACTGCGCGGCGCCGACAGGAATCCCGACAAGCAGATGCCGCATCGCCCCGCCTTTCCCGCTTTCACCGTCACGCGCCCGCTGACCGCCACGGCGCTCGCCGCCGCGCTTGCGATGTTCATCGCCGGTTGCGCGGTCGGCCCCGATTATCAGCGCCCCACGACAACGGTCCCGGCCAGCTACAAGGAAGCGCCCGAAGGCTGGAAAGTGGCACAGCCCGCCGACCAGACCGATCGCGGCACCTGGTGGACCGTCTACAACGACGAGCGCCTCAACGAGCTCGAAACGCGCCTGAATCAATCGAATCAGAGCATCGCGCAGTTCGCGGCCGCGTACCGGCAAGCGCGTGCGCTCGTCAGCGAAGCACGCGCGGCGTATTTCCCGACGATCGGCGCGGCGGCATCGGCTGCGCGCTCCGGAACCGGCGCGGGCAACCGGTCGACCAACAGTTCCAGCTTCGGCCAGCAAGGCTCGGTGAACAGCCAGTTCAGCCTTTCGCTCGACGCGTCCTGGGAACCGGACCTGTGGGGCAGCGTGTCACGCACCGTCACCGCGCAGAAAGCGGGTCAACAGGGCGCCGCCGCCGATCTCGCCAACGCGCGGCTGTCCGCGCAGGCCACGCTCGCACAGAGCTATTTCCAGTTGCGCTCGCTCGACGCGCAACAGAAGCTGCTCGACGAAACCGTCGCTGCGTACGAGCAATCGCTCAAGCTCACGCAGAATCAGTACGCGCAGGGCATCGTCGCGCGCTCCGATGTGATTCAGGCGCAGACGCAATTGCAATCCGCGCAGGCATCCGCCATCGATAACGGCGTCGCGCGCGCACAGTTCGAGCATGCGATCGCGGTGCTCGTCGGTGAGCCGGCGTCGACCTTCTCCGTTCCGCCGATTCCGCTCGACGCAACGCCGCCCACGGTGCCCGTGCAGATGCCGTCCGCGATTCTCGAACGGCGGCCGGATATCGCGTCGGCGGAGCGCAAGGCGGCCGCGGCGAACGAGCAGATCGGCATCGAAATGGCCGCCTATTTCCCGACGCTCACGCTCTCCGCGCAAGGCGGCTTCGAAAGCTCGGTGCTGTCGCAATTGCTGCGCGCGCCGTCGCGTTTCTGGACGCTCGGGCCGGACATCGCCGCGACCATTTTCGACGGCGGCCTGCGTTCCGCGCGCACCGAAGCCGCGCGCGCCGCCTACGATCAGAACGTCGCGACGTATCGGCAGACGGTGCTGACCGCGTTTCAGGACGTCGAGGACAATCTCGCGTCGCTGCGCATTCTGGAAAAGGAAATCGTCGTGCAGCAGCAGGCCGTCGAATCGGCGCAGCAGGCGCTTGCGATCATCAACAATCAGTACAAGGCGGGAACGGTCGCATTCATCAGCGTGCTGACCGCGCAGACCACCGCGTTCACCGCCCAGCAGAAGCTCGCGAATATCGCGGGGCAGCGGATGGTCTCGTCGGTGGGACTGGTGAAGGCGCTCGGCGGCGGCTGGGATGTCGCGCAGATGGATCGCGAGACGGGCGGTGTCGAAGCGCCCGCCGCGGCTGCGTCCGCTGCGAGCGCGACGCAAACCGCCAATCGCTGATTGCTAGCGCATGAAGGTCAGCGCGACCGTATCCGGATCGGTATGGCGGCCGAGCAGGTTCAACAAACCGGCGAGGTTTTCGCGCTGATCCGGCGCGGCCGTCGCGGTGCCTTGAAACGACGTCGATTCCTGCGAGATCGCGCCGTTGCCGGTCAGCATGAGCGGCCCTTTGCTCGTCGAAAGATCGATCGTCGCGGATGCGCCCTGCGCCTGCAGCGCGACGCGATACGACCCGAGCGGCTTCACACGCGAGACGCGCGAAGCCATGTCGTCGAGCGTGACGACCACTTGTCCGTAAGTGTTGCGATTCAGCAGGCGAAACTCCGTCCACGAAAGCCGCACGCTGCCATCGAAGTCCAGCGTGTTGAACGGCGCGCCCAGCCCCGCGAGCAGCGTCGCGGGCACGGCAATCTGGCCTGCCGTGACTGTCGCGCCGCGCGTGGTGGCATCGACGGTCACGGCATCGGGCATCGCGTCGGTCTGACGCATCGTCATGTGCACGCGGCCGGTAAAGAGCGGAAGGAACGCCGTCGTCCATTCGATGCGCCCCGGCAGCAGCGTCGCGCCCGCGCCGTCGGTGCCCGCGGCGAGCATCAGCGTGGCCGAGCCGCTCCACAGCGATCCCGCCGGATCGACCAGATTCACGTGGCCGCCCGTCGCTTTCGAGAACTGCGGCACGATCCACGCAGCGGGCATCATCGTGAGCAGCGTGCCGGCGACCGATATCACGATCACGAAAAGCGCCGGCAATGCGAGCCGGAAACGTCGCGTCCAGTAACTCATTTCGCGCCGGCCGGTTGCAGCGACGCGGTCAGATCCACCTGGCCATCCGGCTTGAGCGCCGTGACATGCGCCTCCGACACCTGCACCTTGAACTGCTTGCGCGCGTCGTCGAGCCACATCGTCCAGTTCGGGAACGACGCGTTCTTCAACTGGATCTGGACCGCCGCGCCGATCACCTGGACCTGCGTCGGCTGCATGCCGTTGTCGGCGAGCGACTTCGCGAGCGCGTCGCGCAACGCGCCGCCCGTCGGCATCACGCCTTCGGCGGCAGGCGCGAGCGAGCGCGCGTCGTTGGCCTGCGCGGTCATCGTCGCGAGCTGGCGCTGCATCGCGGGCAGGCTTTCGCGCAAGCGCGCGCGGCCTTCGTAGGCAGGCGCCCACAGCACGAGATACACGAGCACGAGCCCGAGCGCGAGGCCGCCCCACATCAGCAGCGTCTTCTCGCGCGGCGTGCGCACTTCCCAGAATTCCGACAGTGAACGTGCGATTTCCGCTTTCATTGGCCGCTCCTGATCGTCCATTTGCCGGTGTTGCTATCGATCGAACCGTTCAGGCCGTTCGCGGCGAGGCGCTTCGTCAGGTCGGGATCGACCTTCGTTTCCGGCTTGAAGGTCACTTCCAGACGACGGTCGCGATAGTCGAGCCCCGCGACGCCGTTCACCGGCACGGGGCCGAGCGAGCGCGCGAGCCCGTCAGCGAGCGACAGAAAGTCCGACGGCGACAGTTCGCCCGACGCCACCCGCAGCCGATCGAGATTGCGCGACATCTGATCGGGCGCATCGAGCACGACGGTCGTCTTCGGAAACGCGTTGAGCAGCAGTTCGGTCTCCTGCGCGCTGATCGCGTCGCGCTGACGCGAGAGTTGCAACCACTGCACGTTGACGCCGATGATCGACACGACGATCGACGCCGCCACGAGCGCGATCGGCACGCGCAGACGACGCATCGTCGCGCGGTCGAGGCGCCACGGCTGCGCGGCGAATTCGAACTGGCACAGGTCGAAGCGGCTCGCGACGGCGTTGCGCGCGAGCGCCTCGAACGTGAGCGGCAGCGCGCCGGCGACCGCGGCGGCGGCATTGCGCGAACCCGAGAGACGCGGCTCGTCGCCGGGAAGATCGGAGAGCGAATAGAGCGTCGCGGGATGATCGCCCGCGAGCGCCGCGAGCGTCGCGGGAATCGAATCGGCGGGCAGCGCGAGGCCTTCGCCAAGCGCCGCACGCTCGCCGCGCGCAATCGCGATTTCGATGCGCGGCGCGCCGAACGTGGCGGGCGACGGCGCGGCCAGCTCGCCGATCAGCGCGGGCGCGGTCGATACGACCTGACCGAGCAGACCCGCGATGAACGGCGTCGGCGGCGCTTCCGTTTCCTCGGCTTCCTGGCCTTCCTCGACGGGCGCCGCGGCAGGAGCCGGCAGGCAACGCATCGCGGGCACGGCCTTCACATTGCGATGCCCCGCGCCCGAAAACGCGCCCAGCACGAAGCGGAACCAGCCGCGATCGATCACGGCGACCACGCGCTTGCCATCGGCGAGTGCGACCGGATCGACCGCGATGTGGCACGTCTGCGGATCCTGAATCAGCTGATCCTCGACGACGTTCGGCAGAGCCTGCCGCAAGCGCGGGCCCTTGAGCGGCGGCAAGGAAGCTGCGAGCAGGAGCGTGTCGCGCGCGGCGACGATCAGCACCGTCGCGCTCGCACGCGGCAGAAGCCCGAGCGCCGAGCGGCCGATACGTTGCGGCTCGCCGCGCTTGTCGAGCAGCAGAAACGGCATGTCCGGCAGATGCCACTCTTCCGAGCGCACCGCGGGATCACGCGGTGGTAATAAAACGATCAGTGTGCTCAATGGCCACTTCCTCTCATCAATGACTGCGGCACGTCTTTACAGTGCGTCGCGCGTGTAGACGATGCGCGTCGTATGCGTCGTCGGATCGCGATACACGAGCGTCGTGCGCTCCAGTTGCGCGCGCTCATGTTCGACGCTTCCGCGGATCACGAAATACTTCGTGGTGACGTCCATCTCGTTCGGATCGATCGTCACCGTCTTGACGCCCGCGCCCGTCAGCGCGAGCTGCACGTTGCCGACATCGTGGAAGAACACCGTCTCCCGGCGCGCGACGAACGCCTGCGCCTGCGACAGATTCATCCCCGGCACCACGGCCGCGATCACTTCGGCGGGCGCGGTGTTCATGTTCACGGCGGTCGTCGTCGGCAGGACGGTCACGAACGGGCGCAGCTTCGCGACCGCTTCCGGCGAAAAGCCCGGCACGTCGAGCAGCGAATCGACGGTGATCATCTGCAAAGGCGCGACGGGCGCGTTGCTGTCCGCGTCCTTCAGGCCGGGATCGTCGGTGAAATTGCCGCCGCCCGTGCCGCCGCCCTGCGCGATCGCCGCGAGCGTCGTCGCTTCGTTGTTCGCGCCGGTCGCCATGGTCGCGCTCGCGCCCGTCTGCGTCTGAAAGCGCGTCGCGGAACGCGCGAGGCCCGCGCGCATCTGCAGTGCGACCGTCTTCGCGAGCGAGCCGTTGATGCCGAGCATCGTGAGCAGCCGCTGGAACGCCTGAATCTGCGCGACGTTGATGGTCAGCACGCCGGGCGTCGGCGTACTGACCAGATTGCGCAGGTTGAACTTCGCCTGCGCGTCCTCGATCGAGCCGGACAGATACGTCGATGCGCCCTGCTGCGCGCGCACTTCGCCGATCTGCCCGAGGAAATCCGACAGCTTCGTCTTCGCGATCGGCACGCCCCACACGCCGCCGAGGTACGTGACCGTCGGCGAGGTATCGGCTTCCGAGCGCAGGATGAGGCGCGTCCAGTCGAGCGCACTGCGCGAAATCCACTGCGCCTGCGCGAGCAGCCGCTGATTCTCGATGCGGCGAATCTGCACCTGCTGACGCCACAGCATGCCCGACACGAGAATCGCCGCGAGCGATACGACCAGAAGCGCGCTGATGATCGCGACGCCGCGTTGCCTTTTCGGGTTCTGGGCGCGCATGCTCATTCTCCGACCAGAAACACGCGCGTGAGCGGCGTCGCGAGCGTGCGCGCGCCGACCGCGATCTGAATGCCCGACACCGCGCGCGCGAGCGGCGCGTTGCCGAGTTGCGGCACCTTCAGGTTGTTGTCGTTCTGGTTGATCTGCGCGAGCACGTCGCTCATGCGCGTCGACCAGCCTTTTTCCGGGATATAGACACGCGTCGCGAGCGAGGCCACGCCGCCCATCAGCGGAATCGAGCTCCAGCCGTCGCCCGTATCGCCCGACGACAACGCGCGCCGCACTTCGCCGACATTCGAAAGCGGCGGCGACGCAAAGCGCACGATGCGCCCGTTCGACAGCCGGTAGCGCACCACCTGAAGCCGCGGCGGCGTGCCCGGCGCGAACACGCCGCGCACGATCTGCAGCGAGCCGTTGCCGACCTGCACGGCGGGCTGGCCGGCTTCGTCGTCGGTGGCGGCCTGGCGCGCGTCGATGCGCATCTGGTCGAACAACTGCGCGACGACGCGCTCGTCTTCCATCGCGTTCTCGATCGTCGCGCGGCCGCGGATCACCGAGTCGAGCCCGCGCCACGACAACACCGCGAGCACCGCGAGAATCGCGATGGCGATCAGCATCTCCAGCAGCGTGAAGCCGCGCTGCGTGGCGCGGCGGTCAGAGCGAGCGGTTCGTTTCATTCGCCACCACCGTGACCATTTGCGCCAGATTGCCGGAGCGGCCCGGCGTCGAGACGAACATCTCGACGCGCCGGAAAATCGGGTTCGGCGTCTGGCTCACGCGCTGCGTGCATACGAGCTTCAGATTGCCCTGCGAGCAGTCGAAGGTGCGCGAGCCGATCGGCGGAAACTGCCGTGAGAGCCGCAGTTGCGCGAGTTCGTTGTCCGCGCTCCAGCCCGCGAGCAGCCGCCGATGCAGGTCCGCTTCGCCCGTCGCGAGCGAGCCGACCGCGCGCACCGAGGCGGCGAGCGCCACCGCGATGATCGCCAGTGCGACGAGCACTTCGATCATCGTGAAGCCGCGCTGAAGTCGACGTTCACGCATCACCGCACCTGATAGCGGCCGTTGCCGCTCCCGACGATGGTCACGCGGCCCACGGCCGAAAACAGCGTGATTTCCATCGGCGCGTCGATGGCTTCGGTGCCGAACACGAGCCGGCTCACCGTCTTGTCCGAGTCGAGGAACTGGATCGACACGCCGGTCACGCCGCCTTCCCAGCGGCGCTGGCGCAGGAGGTCGTCGCGCAATGGTCGCCAGCCGTCTTCCGTGCGGATGTCGAAGCGAAACCCGCCGTCGAGCGGCTGCCACGCGATCGGCCGCGCGCGCACCTGCGCCTCGTCGCCCGCCGATTCGAACAGCAGCGCGAGACGTTGCGCTTCCTCATTGAGATCGGTGCGCGGGTTGCGCGTCAGTTGCAGCGACGCGAGCGACACCAGCAAGCCCGCGATCACCAGCACGACGAGCATTTCGAGCAGCGTGAAGCCCGCGTTGCGTCGCGTATGTCGGTGCCTGTTCACGCCGCTGTCCTTCGTCTATCGTGCGATGGTCATTGCCACGAGCCGACATCGGCATCGTTGCCTTCGCCGCCCGCCTTGTTGTCCGCGCCGTAGCTGAACACGTCGACTTCGCCGTGCACGCCCGGATTCAGATATTGATACTGCGCGCCCCACGGATCCGCCGGCAGGCGTTCGAGATAGCCGCCGTCCTTCCAGTTGTTCGGCACGGGTTCGGTCGTCGGCTTTTCGACGAGCGCGCGCAAACCCTGCTCCTGCGTCGGATAGCGGCCGTTATCGAGGCGATACAGCTTCATCGCCTGCATGATGGTGCCGATGTCCTGCTTCGCGGCGACGCGGCGCGCCTCGTCCGGGCGGCTCATGATCTTCGGCACGATCAGCGCGGCGAGAATGCCGAGAATCGCGATCACGACCATGATTTCGATCAGCGTGAAACCGCGCTGACGGCGTCCTTGCGCCTGAGCCTGTTGAATTCGCATGCGGCGTTGTGTCCACAATTGCATGACTGCTACCTCTTGAATTGAAAATATCGTTTCCGGGCCTCATGCCCGGTGATGATTGGAAAAATCGTGCGGCTTCCTGTCTTTCGGAAGCCGCCGGTCATTCTATCGATCCGCTTTCGTCGCGTGCTTCATGCCCGTGCGAGGCATCGCGTCACGCTCAGCGCACCCAGATCGTCGGTCCGGGCGGATTCTGCGGCAGGAAGATCTCCGATTTCACGCCGTTGCGCTCGATGATGATCGAACGCGCGCGCACCTCCGAGAGCTTCACGCCCTGCGTGAGCGGCCCGCCCAGCGACACGGCCTTCGCCGCTTCGCCGCCGTAGCTCACGATGGCCGCCGCGCCGCCCTGCAACGCGAGAATGCCGAACAGATGCACGTCCGAATTGGCCTGACGCTCAAGCCGTCCGCCGAAAATGGTCGCGGCCTGTTCCACCGACGGCGTGCGCGTCGCGGCCGCGGCGGGCAGCGGCGCGGTCTGCCGCGCGGTCAGCGTGACGACCCAGTACGTCACCGTCACGCAAAAGAGCGCGAGCGCGGCGAGTGTCAGTAAGCGAGTTTGAAGGGCGTTCATCACTGCACCAGATTATTCAGTTCGATGATCGGCAACATTACCGCGAGCACGATCACCAGCACCACGCCGCCCATCGCGAGAATCAGCAGCGGTTCGAGCAGGCTCGTGAGGAACATCGTGCGCCGTTCGAGCTCGCGCGCTTCGCCTTCGGATGCGCGATCGAGCATCGTGGTGACGTCGCCGGTCGCTTCCCCCGAGCGGATCAGGTGAACCAGCACGGGCGGAAACGTCTTCGTGTTGCCGAGCGCGCGCGACAGCGACGAGCCTTCGCGCACGCGCACGATCGCGTCGTCGACGTTCTCGCGCATCGCCGTGTTGCTGAGCGTTTCGCCGGCAGCCTGCAGCGCGCGCAGGATCGGCACGCCGGCAGCGGTCAGGATCGCGAGCGTGCTGGCGAAGCGCACCGTGTTGTAGCCGCGCACCAGCTTGCCGATGAGCGGCGCGCCGAGCAGCCACCGGTCGAACGACATGCGCGGCCCGGGCCGCGCGAGGATGGTCTTCACGAGCCACGCGAAAATCACGACGCCGATCAGCATCGCCCACCAGTAACTCCGGACGAAGGACGAGAGCGCCATCATCATGACGGTCAGGAAAGGCAGCGCCTGCTTCGTGCTCGCGAACACGTTCACGACCTGCGGCACGACATAGCTCAGCAGGAACGTGACGATGCCGAACGCGATGAGCGTCACGATGCCCGGATACGTGAACGCCAGAATGATCTTCTGCTTCAGCGCGTTACGTTGTTCGATGTAGTCGGCGAGACGCGACAGCACGAGGCCGAGCTTGCCGGTATGCTCGCCCGCCGCAACGAGCGCGCGATAGATCTCCGGAAAGTCCTTCGGATGCTGCGCGAGCGCGTTGGCGAAGGAATGGCCGCCGAGCACTTCGGCGCGGATCGCGGCCATCAGTTCGCGGATGTAATCGCGTTCGGACTGCTCCGTCAGCACCGCGAGCGTTTCGCCGAGCGGCAGACCCGCGATCAGAAGACTCGCGAGCTGGCGCGTGAGAATCGCCTGCTCGCGCTGCGACAGACGCCGCCCGAGCGACAGCCGCTGCTGACGCTCGCCGCGCGTGCGCGTGCCCGCCGCCTCGACGACGAGCGGTGTCAGCCCCTGCGTGCGCAACTGGCTGCGCGCGGCGCGGGCGCTGTCGGCATCGAGCACGCCTTTCTGCGTCTTGCCCGCGTGGTCGATCGCTTCGAAACGAAAAGCCGGCATACCTTTACTCTCCGCCCGTCACGCGCAGCACTTCTTCCAGCGACGTCACGCCGGCAGCGAGCCAGCGCTCGCCGTCCTCGCGCAGCGTGCGCATGCCCTGCTTGCGGCCCGCTTCGAGAATCTCGGCATCCGCCGCGTTTCGATGGATGAGCGGGCGGATCGCGTCGTCGATCAGAAGCAGTTCATACACGCCGCGACGGCCGACATAACCCGACTGGCCGCATCGCTCGCAGCCGACCGGATGGTAACGCTTCGTGCCGTCTTCCTCGACGCGCTCTTCCTTGCACACCGGGCAGAGCTGGCGCAGGAGACGCTGCGCGAGCACGCCGAGCAGGGACGACGCGAGCAGATACGGCTCCACGCCCATGTCGGTGAGACGCGTGACGGCGGATGCGGCATCGTTCGTGTGCAGCGTCGCGAGCACCAGGTGACCGGTGAGCGATGCCTGCACCGCGATCTGCGCGGTTTCGAGATCGCGGATTTCACCGATCATGATGATGTCCGGATCCTGACGAAGAATCGAACGCAACGCGCGCGCGAACGTCATGCCGATGCGCTCGTTCACCTGCGTTTGCCCGATCCCCGACAAGTCGTATTCGATCGGATCTTCCACCGTCATGATGTTGGTGGTCGTGGTTTCCAGACGCGACATCGACGCATAGAGCGTGGTCGTCTTGCCGGAGCCGGTCGGACCGGTCACGAGCACGATGCCGTGCGGGCGGCCGATCAGCTTGTCGAAGTGGACGAGCGTGTCGCGCGCCATGCCGAGCGTTTCGAGATTCAGGCGCTGTGCGTCCTTTTCCAGGAGACGCAGCACCGCGCGCTCGCCGTGGCCGGTCGGCAGTGTGGAAACGCGCACATCGACCGGACGTCCGCCCACGCGCAACGTGATACGGCCGTCCTGCGGCAGGCGTTTTTCGGCGATATCGAGCTGCGCCATGATCTTGATACGCGAGATCAGCGCGCCGTGCAGCGCTTTCTTCGGGCGCACGACATCGCGCAACGTGCCATCGACGCGAAAGCGCACGACCGACGCGTTCTCGAACGGCTCGATATGAATATCCGATGCCTGCTCGCGCGCCGCCTGCGTGAGCAGCGCGTTGATCATGCGGATGATCGGCGCGTCGTCTTCCGATTCGAGCAGATCCTCGACTTCGGGAATGTCCTGCATCAGGCGAGACAGATCGACTTCGCCTTCCACTTCGCCGACCACTTGCGCCGCGCTGCCGTCGTTGCGGGCGTAGGCCGAATTGATCGCCGCGGCGAGTTCAGCGGCGGGCTTGCGCACGATCGACAGCGCGCCGAAATTGCGCGCGACTTCGGCGAGCGCCGCGTCGGTGGTGCGCTCGCTGATCCATACCTCGATGCTGTCCGCGTGCTGGTGCGCGAGCAGAATCTGCCCGCTGCGCGCGAAGCCGTAGGGCACGAGCCGGGCCGCCAGCGGCGACGCCGCGCTGCTCGCGCTCTCGACTGCACCGTTGACCGTGCTCACGGCCGGACTCCCTGTTGGCCGTTCGTCGCGGCGTTACCCGGCAGGGTGTTGGTCGCCGCGTTGCCCGGCATCGCGTTGGTCGCGCCGTTCGCGGGAAGCGGATAGCTCTGCGGCGGCATCGTCGATTGCGGCGCGGACTGCATCGGCTGCGGCGCCGGACCTGCGTCCGGATTCTGCGGCAGCGTCGTGCTCGGTCCGGGGCCGCGCGTCGTGTTGCTCCAGTCCAGCAGATTCTGGGCCGGCGCGCCGCCGCCCTCGCTCGGACCGAGCGGCTTCGGCGGCATCACCGGCACATTCTGATCCTTGATGAGACGGTTGTCCGTCGTCGAGCCGTACTGCTGCTGACGCAGATAGTCATAGCGCGTGTTGGCGATCTGCGTGGAGGTCGCCTGATCGCGCACGATCACCGGGCGCAGAAACACCATCAGGTTGGTCTTCGTGCGCGTCTTGCTTTCGCTTCTGAACAGGCTGCCGATGAACGGAATGTCGCCGAGCAGCGGAATCTTGCTGTTGTTGTTGTTGTACTGATCCTGCATCAGGCCGCCGAGCACGACGATCTCGCCGTCATCCGCGAGGATGGTCGACTGCACCGAGCGCGTGTTGATGGTCACGCCGCCCGGATCGTTCTTCGTCGTGGTATCGACGCTCGAATCTTCCTGATAGATCTGCATCTTGAGCACGCCGCCGTCGGTGATCTGCGGCTTCACGTGCAGCGTCACGCCGACATCGCGCCGGTCGAACGTGTTGAATGCGGTGACCGAGGTCGCGGCGTTCGCGGTCGGCGTCGCGTAGGAGCCCGTCACGACCGGCACGTTCTGGCCGACGACGATCTTCGCTTCCTCGTTGTCGAGCGTGATCAGGTTAGGCGTCGAGAGGATGTTCGCATCCGCCGATGTCGACAGCGCCTGCAACAGTCCGCCCAGACCGAACAGATTGCCGAAACGGTGCAGCAGCCCGATGTTCACGCCCTGCGCGAGCAGGCCCGTCGCCGATGTGAGCGCGGACGGATTCTGCGCGATCGCGTTGCCCTGCAAGGTCAGATCGACGATATTCGTGTTGCCCTGGCCGAAGCTCGTGCTCCCGTAAAGCGCGTTGTTGCCGCTGTTGGAAAGCAGCGCGCCCTGCCACTGAATGCCGAGGTTCGCGCCCGAGGTCGCGGACAATTCGACGATCAGCGCCTCGATATACACCTGCGCGCGGCGCGCGTCGAGCTGGTCGATCACGGCGCGCAGATTCCGGTAAACCGGGTCGGCCGCCGTGATGATCAGCGAGTTCGTCGCGGCATCGGCCTGGATCATGCCGCCGCCCTGGTCGTTGCCGGACTCGCTGTCCTTGTTCGACGAGAAGCTCGAGTCGCGGTTGCCGGTGCCGCCCGACATCGGATTGTTGCTGCTGCCCGTGCTGCCGCCGAGACCGCCCGGCAGAGGCGGCGTGCCGGACGTGCCGGTAGACATCGACGAACTGCCGAGTCCGCTGCCGCTCTGGCCGAACGAATTCGAGTTCGAGCCGGAACCCGATGTATTGTCCGAATTGTTGTTGCCCTTGCCCATCATCCCGCGCAGCGTCTTGGCGAGGCGCGTGGCGTCGGCATTGCGCAGCGCGACGACGTGCATGTTGCCCGGCTGCGAGGTGGGCGAATCGAGCTTCTGCGCGAGTTGCTTCGCCGCGGCGAGGCGCGAGGCGCTGGACGCGCGGAACATCAGCGAGTTGGTGCGCGCGTCCGGCGTGACCGTGACTTTGAGCGTGGCGTCCGTGCTGCCGACCGCGCCGGGATCGAGCAGCTTGTTCATCTGCTCGGCGACGTCGATGGCGTTCGCGTTCTTCAGCGTCACGACATCGACGGAGCGGCCCGCCGCCGTATCGACGCCCGCGATAATGCCCGCGATGCGGCGCACGTTGTCGGCGTAATCGGTGACGACGAGCGTGTTGTTCGCCGGATAGGCCGCGATGGTGTTGTTCGGCGAGATCAGCGGGCGCAGCACCGGCAAGAGATTGTTCGCCGATTCGTTACGCAACTGAAAGACCTGCGTGATCACCTGATCGCCGCGCGCGGCCGGCGCATTGCCGACATACGTGGGCACGCCCTGCAGCTTGGCGTCGGCTTCGGGCACGACTTTCAGGACGCCGTGATCCTGCACGAGCGCGAAGCCCTGCATGCGCAGCGACGACTGGAGCGTCTTCAGCGCCTGATCCTCGGGAACCGAATTCTCCGAGACCAGGTTGAGTTGCCCCTTCACGCGGGGATCGACGATGATCGTTTTGCCGGTAGCGGCGCCGATCGCTTTCGCGACCTGGTCGATGTCCGCATTGACGAAATTCAACGTCACTTGCGCGTGCGCGGCTTGCGCGACGATAAGTCCCGCCGCCAGCAGTGCCGTCGCGATACGACGCAGTGCCATAGGTTGTCTTCTCATGAATGTGATGTCAGAGCCGGGTCTCTGGGGAGCCGGCTAAGGCAGCACCGCTCCTCAGCCGAGAGCGCTGCTTATCGCGGCGTGGGACGAACAGTTCCGCCCCCTCGCGATCATTTTAAAAAATATGACGATAACAGCATAATGTAACGAAATTGTGCCAATTCGTTCCACATCAGGTCGCCCTTGCTGTTTCTTCGATACCAATCCAGCGCTCTCAAGCTTTCGAATAACTTGCCGATAGACCGTACTCGGAGCGGTTCCAAAGGTCGGCCGATGCGCGCGGGAGTCGAATTGTACCCCGTCCAGAAGTCTTATTATTCATACATTTAGAACACGTCCGATTGACAGGTCGGGGGCGTTCTTGTGTATGAGGACTTCCGTCGGTCAGCGAGGCGTATGTCTGATAGCCAACTTATGGTCTGATTCGTCAGCCGGTATGATACGGTCGGTTCCGCATTCCGGGCGATTGCAAAATGGGCGGGTTTTCCCCATGCAGTCCGGCCGCGGGCGTTGATTTGTTGGCGTTGGCGCCAAGGCGCCGCAACGGCGGCATGACGTTCCGCATGGGCGGATGGAGTAGAAGGAAGATGAAGAGAACACTGCGACTACTTGCGATATGCGTGCCGCTCACAGCGGCCGCCTCCGCGCACGCAGACTGCTTCGACGAAGCAGCGAAGTACCAGAAGGTCAATCCGCTCATCCTGCGCGCGATCGCATGGCAGGAATCGCACAACAAGCCCGACGCCATCAACAAGAACGCCAATGGCTCGACCGATTACGGGCTGATGCAGATCAACTCGATCCATCTCAATACGCTGGCGCAGTACGGTATTTCGAGCGGCACGCTCATGGAGCCGTGCAAGAGCGTGTACGTCGCGGCCTGGCATCTGCGCCAGAAAATGAACAAGTACGGCAATTCGTGGCAGGCAGTCGGCGCTTACCATTCCGAAACACCTGCGCTGCGCGACAAGTACTCGGCACAGATCATCGAGATCCTGCGCCGCTGGAAACTGCTCCAGGCCACGCGCTGAGCTCAGGCGCACTCGTCGCATGCGCGCCGCGTCCCGCGCGCATTTGATGCAAAATCCCCTATTCGATCGCCCGCGCCGTTCTAACGGCAGCGCGGGCTCGCGCTCGCGCGCTCCATTTCCCGCCACGCTTCCACTGCGATGAACCAGACGCCATTGCCCATTACCGTGCTATCGGGATTCACCGGCGCGGGTAAGACCACGCTCGTCGATGCCCTGCTCGCCAACGCCGACGACATCCGCATCGGCGCCGTGACATGCGGCAAGGCCGCGTCCGCAGCGGATCGCGAAACCACCGAACTGCCCAACGGCTGCCTCGTCCTGACGCTCGGCGACCAGTCGATGGAAGCGCTCGAAAGCGCGATCACCTGGATCGCGGAACAGCAGCGCTTCGATGCGATCGTCGTCGAGTTGCCGGGCGTCGCTCATCCCATGACGATCGCCGAGCATCTCGCGTTCGGCGATGACGACGACGCGACGCTCGCAGGCCGCGCGCATCTCGACACTTTCGTCACCGTGATCGATGCCGCGAGCTTCCTGCGCGACTATGCCTCTTCGGGTTCGCTCGCCGAGCGCGGTCTTGCGCAACAAGGCCACGACGACGAAGACGATCAGACAGTCGTCGAAACGCTCATCGAACAGATCGAGTTCTGCGATGTCATCGTCATCAACAAGATCGATCTCGCCAGTGCGGACGAAGTGGAACGGATCGCGCGCATCCTGCATGGTCTCAATCCGCGCGCGCTCCAGGTGCGGGTGCAATCGGGCAAAGTGCCTTCCGGCGATGTGCTGAACACCGGCCGCTTCGATTTCGATGCGACCGCGAGCGCGCCCGGCTGGCTCGCGATTCTCAACGGCGAGCATGCTGCGAGCGACGAAGCCGATGCATCCGGCGCCGGCCATTTCGTGTATCGCGCGCGCCGGCCGTTTCATCCCGAACGCTTGTGGAACCTCCTGCATCAGGAATGGCCCGGCGTCCTGCGCGCGAAAGGCTTCTTCTGGCTCGCGACGCGCAGCGATGTCGGCGGTTCGCTATCGCAAGCGGGCGGCACGGTCCGGCATGGTCCGGCGGGACTCTGGTGGGCGGCGCAAGATCGCAGCGAATGGCCGACCGACGACCCCGAACTCGAAGCGGAGATCGTCGCGGAATGGTATGGCGATCCGGATGACAACAGCATCGGTGACCGTCGGCAGGAACTGGTGCTGATCGGCGAGCATCTCGATCGGACCGCATGGCAGGACAAGTTCGACGCATGTCTTCTGACCGACGACGAATGGACGCTCGGCCTCGATCGCTGGCAACGCTTCGCCGATCCGTTCCCCGCGTGGGAAGTCGAAGAACACGATCATGACCATGACCACGATCACGATCATGGTCCCGATTGCGATTGCGACGATCATCGGCACTGAAGGCGTGACCGGTTCGAAAGCGAAACACACAGCCGAAAAAAAACCCGCCAATGGCGGGTTATGTATATCGGGCTACTTCGATTCGAGTAGCCGCACAATCGGCAAGAAGCTTACCGCTTGTTCACTGCGTCCTTGAATGCCTTGCCAGCCGTAAACTTGACCGTCTTTGCGGCCGGAATCTTGATGGACTCGCCAGTCTTCGGATTGCGGCCGGTGCGCGCTGCGCGCTTTCCCGAGCCGAAGCTGCCGAAGCCGATCAACTGCACTGCGTCACCTTTCGAGACAGCCTTCTTGATCACTTCGAGCAACGTGTCCAGCGTTTCGCCGGTTTGAGCCTTGCTGGCGCCGGTCTGAGCGGCTACGGCGTCGATCAATTCCTGTTTGTTCATTAAGGTTCCTTTATCAGTTTAGGTTGACACGAACAGCGCGAACGCGCCGATTATACGTGCGCAAACCGTGCAGTCGAGTAGGGACGGCCTTCTGGCGCGCCCGCCCGACGAATCGGCGTTGTTACGCGCCATCTCACCGGCATTGCTCCACTTCGTCGCCTTCACGCCGCCTCTATACGCGGCGCTTGGTATGATAGCGCAGCGCAAACCCAATCAGGATAAGGGTTTCAAAGATTTACCCTTATATTTTTTGGGCTCCCGGCGGTTTTTTCAGCGCAGAACAACTGGGTCCGATCCATGCTACGCGAGCTGATCATCGAATACGGCCTGCCGTTGGTTTTTGCCAACGTTCTGCTCGAATGCCTCGGCCTGCCGCTCCCAGCCTTGCCCACATTGGTTTTGACGGGTGCGATCACGGTCTCCGCGAGCTTCGCATCGGGTGCGGTTTCGGGCTTCGCGTCGGGTGCGTGGGAGCCGCTCGCGGCGATCGTCGTCACGGCGAGCATTGCCGCGCTCATCGGCGACACGCTCTGGTTCTGGCTCGGACGGCGCTACGGCAGCCGCGTGCTCGCCTTCATGTGCAAGGTCTCGATCTCGCGCGATACCTGCGTGAACCGCAGCCTCGACTTCTTCGGGCGCTTCGGCGTGCGCATCCTCGCGTTGTCGAAATTCATTCCCGGCTTGTCGACGCTCGCGATTCCCGTCGCGGGCGCGACCGGCATCGGCCTTGGCAGCTTTCTCTTTTATGACGCGCTCGGCGCGCTGCTGTGGTCCGGCATCGGCGTCGCATTCGGCGCGATCTTCGCCGATCTCGTCGATCGCGCGCTCGCCTGGCTCGACCTGTTCGGGCGCGGCGTGATCGTGCTCGCGGTCGTCGCGCTCGCGCTCTATCTCGCCGTGCGCTGGTGGCAGCGCGTGTCGCTGTTGCGCAGGCTGCGCATGGCCCGCATCGATATCGCGATGCTGCGCGCGCTGCTCGATGGCGAACCGCCGCCGCTCGTCATCGACGTGCGCCGCGGCGAACGACGCGCGATGGACCCGTTCGCGATTCCCGGCGCGCTGCTCCTCCACGACGACGCCGCCACGCAACTCGCCGGCATCGCCCGCGACCGCAAGCTCGTGACGTACTGCGACTGTCCGAGCGAAGTGTCCGCGGCGCTCGCCGCCAAGGAGCTGGTCGCGCATGGCTTCCACGATGTCGCGCCGCTGCTCGGCGGACTCGCCGCATGGCGAGCGGCGGGCTACGCGCTCGAACCGTTGATGATCGAAGACGCGGTGAATGGCGCGGCGCGAGTCATCGCCAAGTCGTCTTCCGCCTGATTTGTCTTTCCCTATCGCATGACCGAATCCCTGCTTTTCGCGCCGCACGATCTCCCCGCGCGCTGGCGGCGCACGCGCGTCTTCACCTTTGTCGATACGACGTTCAGCGCCTTCCTTCCTCTTTGGCAACGCTGGCGCGACGACGATGAACGTTGCGACCGGCTGCACGTCGTGGCCACTGCAACGCTGACCGCGCTGGACGATCCGCCTTCGACCGATGACGCATCGCCGCTCGCAACCGAGCTCGCGCGTGCGTGGCCGATGCGCGTGCCGGGCGTGCATCGGCTGGAGTTCGACGAAGGACGCGTGGTGCTGACGCTCGCCATCGGCGATGACGCGCACGAGATGCTGTCGAAACTCTGGTTGCGCGCCGATGCATTCCATCTCGAAGCAACCGACGATCCGCGCAAGCTGTGCAAAACGCTAGCGCGTTTCGCCGGCGACGGCGCGACAGTGTCCGCGAACGCATCCGGGCCGCTTGATGTGTCGTTGCGCCGCGCGCTGGAATCGTCGGGCTTCGAGTGCCTGTCGGCGGCGACGGACACGCCGCTCATCGCACGCTTCGCGCCGCGTTGGCGCGTGCGCCGTCACGAACCGCCGCTTCCTTGCGACGCGAAGACGCGCGAGGCTATCGTCATCGGCGCGGGACTCGCGGGCTGCGCGGTGAGCGCGCGGCTCGCCGGTCGCGGCTGGCAGGTCACGCTGATCGATCGTCACGCGTTGCCCGCGCGCGATGCATCGGGCAATCCGGCCGGCGTGTTTCATCCTATCGTCTGGCGCGACGACAGCGTCGCCGCTCGCCTCACCCGCGCGGGCTTTCTCTACGCATTGCGCCGATGGCACGCGCTCGAAGATGCCAGTCACGACTTGATGCGCAGCGACGCGGGCCTGCTTCAGATCGCCGATACGCCCGAGGACGCCGATGCGCTCGCCGGCGCCATCGCGCGCTTCGCGTATCCAACCGACTACGTGCAGCCGATGACGCGCGACGAGGCATCGCGCATCGCTGGCGTCGATGTCGCACGCGGCGGCTGGTTCTTTCCGCGCGGCGGTGCGATCTCGCCCGCGGCCGTTTGCGCCGCGCAACTCGCCGACGGCGCGGCCCGGATCACGTCGCGCATGAAGACCGAAGTGACGCGCATCGCGCACGATGGCGACGTCTGGACCGCGTTCGATTCGAGCGGCGGCAAGATCGCCAGCGCGCCGGTGATGGTGCTCGCGAACGCGCACGATGCCGCGCGTCTCGCTGGTCTATACGGTGCGCCGACACGCAACGTGCGCGGTCAGCTCACCGTGCTCGATTCATCCGCGCTCGATGCCCTGCGCGCGCCGGTCGTTGGAGAAGGCTACGCGGTGCCGCTTGGCGCGGACGGCGCGCTCATCGGTGCGACCTATGACATCGACGATCCCGACCGCGACATCCGCGACGCCGGGCATCGGGAGAACATCGAGCGCGTCGCGGGCATGTTGCCGGATCTCGCGCGCGCGCCGGGAGAAATCCGCGCGGGCCGCGTCGCGTTCCGCTGCGTGACGAGCGACCGCATGCCGATGATCGGCCAGCTCGCCGATGAGAGCGCCGCGCGCCGCGATGCGCATCGGCTTTCGGGCGCGTGGCCGCTTGATCTGCCACGTATGCCGGGTCTATACGGCGCATTCGCATTCGGCTCGCGCGGGCTCGTCTGGGCGACGCTCGCGGCCGAACTGATCGCGTCGCAGGTCGAAGGAGAACCGTGGCTCATCGAACGCGAACTCGCCGACGCCATCGACCCCGCCCGATTTTTGCTCAGGGCACTTCGTCATGGAGAAATCGGCTCGACATAGTTGTTCTCGGCGCGCTGTGGATAACCCGTCGAATTGCAGGTGAAACTCTTGTGAACGCGATGTGCACGTAAACGGGACAACTGCGCCGTCACGTTTACGCGCCCAGAAGTTGTTCCGGGTTGACCGCGTAGCGCCAACATGTTTACGGCCCGCTTCTGCTTTGTCCAATTGATTGAATGAAAAGACGAAACCGATGTTATCCACAGAAGCGGCGACCTCTTGTTAACTACTACTACGTTTATATACAGTAAACCTGTAAACACCTGACGGCGGGGCCGTCGGTCGGGCGTAAACGAAAAGTCCGAACGCCATGCAAGCAGCAACCGGTCAGCCTTTCCAGCCGGGACGAGAACAGGCAGTCGCTTTTACTTCATAAGAATCATGAGCTTGGACTTTCTGTCAGGGGAACCGAGGTATGGCACAATCGCGCTTCTTCCTGCGTCGCGCCGTTCGGACGGCGACCGCTTCAATGGAACGATGGTTGCGCGCCAAGAATCTGATCAACGAAGCCGCGCCGTCGTTTGCTGTGTTCGGCCCGGCATTCGAGCAGGCGCCGCATGTGTTGCCCGTGTCACACGGATCCGAGATCTCCGGTGCGACATTGGGCGCGTGCAAGGCGCATCGCAGCCAGCCGAACGCGTCGTCTAATCCGTGCACGGCCCGACCGTGACGCCGTGTTCGTTCGCATTTCGTTTCGCCTGAATGAACCAACGCTCGCATAGCCGGGCGGATGCGCCTCGCCCGCGAGCGCGCGCCGTCGATGCGAGTCACGCAACGGAACGTGCACGCTCTGCTGCAGCTACGAAGGAGAAGCCAATACGATGAATTCGGCATTTTCATTTTTGCCCGTCTGGCCGCTCGAACCCGATGCCATTTTCTGGGCCGGTCTCGCGCTCATTACGGCGGGACTCGCCGGAGAGCTTTTATGGCGTGCGTGGCGGCTGCCGCGCATCACCGGTTTCGCGGTGATCGGGCTGATCGCGGGCAACGCGGGTCTCGGCGTGATCGACTCGAGCGCGGGCGGCCTGTCGCGGCCGCTGCTCGATGTCGCGCTCGGGCTGCTGCTCTTCGAACTGGGCGGCCGGCTCGATCTGCGCTGGATCCGCCGCAATCCGTATCTGATTCTGTCGAGCATCGCCGAGTCGACGCTCACGTTCGGCCTCGTGCTGATCGCGCTGACGCTGCTCAACGTGCCGACGATGCCATCGGTCGTGGTCGCGGCCATCGCGATGGCCACGTCGCCCGCGATGGTCATTCAGCTGAAGACCGAACTGCGCGCCGAAGGCCAGGTCACGCAACGTCTCTTGACGCTGACCGCGCTGAACAGCATGTACGCGGTGATCGTGGAGAAGCTCGCGGCCGGCGTGCTGCATCAGGAAATCTACGGCAATGCGCTCGCGACGATCCTGCAGCCGCTCTATCTTCTGATCGGCTCGCTCGTGCTCGCGTTCCTGCTCGCGCGTGCCTGCAATATGCTGGTGCGGCGTCTGCCCGCCAACGACGAGCATTCGTTCGTCGCGCTCTTCGGGCTCGTGCTGCTGGCGATCGCGGTCGCGCACATCTTCAAGCTATCGACGATTCTCGCGCTGCTCGCCGCGGGCATCATCGTGAAGAATGCTGACGAGCGGCCGCAACTCTGGCCGTCGCATTTCGGCTCCGCTGGATGGCTGCTCACCGTCATTCTTTTTGCGCTGACGCTGACGTCGTTCCACTGGCGCGATATCGCGCTCGGCGGCGTCGCGGCGCTCGGGCTGATCGTCGCGCGCTTCGTCGGCAAGCTCGTCGGCGTGCTGATTTTCGCGAAGCCGAGCGGACTCGACTGGAAGCAAGGCGCGGCGCTCGGCGTCGCGCTGACGCCGATGTCGGCGCTCGCGTACGTGCTCGTCGACGACATGTACGTGCTCTATCCGGACTACGATCCGACGCTGCGCGCGATCATCATGTGCTCTATCGTCGTGCTGCAGATCGTCTCGCCTTTCGTGGTGTACCGTAGCCTGTCGGCAGTCGGCGAGCGGCGCGAGTGATCGCGCCCGCCCTGCCCAGGCATTGATCATTCAAGAGGCGTCATGGCACTCGAACCTTTCATCAACTCCGAACCATTCACGTTCGGCGTCGAGCTGGAAATCCAGGTCGTCAACACGCACGACTATGATCTGACGCGCGCCGCGTCGGACCTCATGCGTCTCATCAAGGACGAAAAGATTCCGGGCAACATCACGCCGGAAATCACCGAAAGCATGATCGAGCTTTCGACCGGCATCTGCACGACGCACGAGCAGGCCGTCACGGACCTCCGCAAGATCCGCGATACGCTCGTCGCCGCGGCGGACCAGCTGAACGTCGGGCTCGCGGGCGGCGGCACGCACGCGTTCCAGCAATGGAGCGATCGGCAGATCTACGACGCGCCGCGCTTCCAGTACATCTCCGAACTGTACGGATACCTCGCCAAGCAGTTCACGGTGTTCGGCCAGCACGTTCACATCGGTTGTCCCGATCCGAATAGCGCCCTCTTCCTGCTGCATTCGATGTCGCGCTATATCCCGCATTTCATCGCGCTTTCAGCGTCGTCGCCGTACATCCAGGGCGTCGACACGGGCTTCCATTCGGCGCGGCTGAATTCGGTATTCGCTTTTCCGCTGTCGGGGCGCGCGCCCTTCGTGCTGACCTGGGACGGCTTCGAAGAGTACTTCTCGAAGATGGTCAATACGGGCGTCGTCAACAGCATGAAGGACTTCTACTGGGATATCCGGCCGAAGCCCGGCTTCGGAACGATCGAAGTGCGCGTGATGGACACGCCGCTTTCCGTCGACAAGGCCGCCGCGATCGCCTGCTACATCCAGACGCTGTCGCGCTATCTGCTGCTCGACAAACCGCTCACGCCGCGCGAGGACGATTATCTCGTCTACACGTTCAACCGTTTCGAGGCGTGCCGCTTCGGACTGGAAGGCACGTGCATCCATCCGCAGACGGGCGAGCGGCGGACCATCGGCGAAGACATTCTCGCGACGCTCGATGTGCTCGCGCCGCATGCCGAAGCGCTCGGATCGCAAGCCGCGCTCGCGGAAGTGGCCGATATCGCGCGCGGCGTCAATGACGCGACCTGGCTGCGAGGCGTGGTCGACAAGGAAAAATCTCTACACGAGGCCGTCAGGCAGCAATGTTTGCAATGGCGTCGATAACATCACGCTTACGCTGACACCAGCCAGCGAATCATCACGAAAGGCCGCTTCGGAAACACTGCGAAGCGGCCTTTAACTTTGGCCGGTATGAAACATGTGCTTGACGAGCAAGGGGAATAAAGCGCTCGCGGCAACGTTTGAAGAAGAACCGATTCGACGTCCCTAAGGATTTCTTCGAGAAATCCGTATACAGACGTAATAGAAGTTAACAAGTCTTGCGCGACGCTGTGGAAAACGTCAAAAAGAGGTGCAGAGTCAACGCGCTAGCGCGATGATAACCACGCGGTATGCGCAGGCGTCGCGACAGGGAATTCCGGACAACGGAAAGGTGCTCGACTTGAGGCCAAGTGTTATCAAGAATACGCACACATAAAAGAAGACGCTTTTCCACGGGTTATCCACAGTTCTGCGTGGATAATTAAGGTGTACGTTTGTTCTATGTCGCTTAGAATGGCGACTTTGCTGGCATAGCGTTATAGTCGGCAGGAAAACAGCGCCACGAGCAGGACCATAAGACGGCGCATAGGAAGAGGGTTGCAAATGTCCCCATTCAGGCACCGCTAATTGGCTTGGCACGCCTGAATTTTGAGACGGCGGGGACCGAGGACGAAGCGTAGTTCGCAAGGTGTTCGGAGTATTTTCTGCGAGCGGCGTTTCGAACGAGGTGTTCGCGGTGGTTGGCGCGAGCGTGCCGTCAGAACACATAAGCGGAACAACAAGCGAAAGACTATGAGTGAAGGCGTTTACGGAGAGCAGGCGACGGGGCGGGTGACCCACGGCCTGCTGAGGCTGAGCACCGCGATGCGCAGCCAGGCATGGGAATGGGCGGAAGGCGCGGGGCTGACGCCAACCCAGGGTGAAATTCTCGTTCTGCTGATGCAGCGCAAGGGGCCGATGCGCCTTGGCGAGATCGCGCGTGAAACGGCGCTGACCGCCGCCACGACGAGCGATGCGGTGAGCACGCTCGAAGGCAAGGGTCTCGTCGAGAAGCGGCGCGCGATCGACGACGGCCGCGCGCTCGCGGTGCGGCTGACCGCGCGTGGCCGCACGGCTGCGAAGAAGGCGCTGCAATGGCCGGACTTCCTCGCGAAGGCGGTCGGCACGCTGCGCGAGGACGAGCAGGTGGCGTTCTATCGCACGTTGCTCAAGACGATCCGTCAGCTCGAATCGCAGCAGCAGATTCCGGCGCACCGCATGTGTCTCTCCTGCTCGCATTTCGAGGCGAGCAAGAATCCCAAGAAGGCGCCGCATCACTGCGCGCTTCTGCAGATCGACATGGCGGACACGGATCTGCGTCTCGACTGTTCGGTATACGAAGAAGCCGACGTCGCTACGCAGAAGAAAAGCTGGAAGGTCTTCGCCCAGATCGCCTGATTCGGGTCGACGGGGTAAAAAGCGTTTCTGGCGTCATCCGGCGCTGTGAGGCCGCGGCGAGTCGGTTAGACTGTGCCCGTCGCGCCTCGCCGCGAGGCGCGGCTCGTCACTACTCCGTCCCGAGAAAGCCGCCGATGAAACATGAAGTCCTGGCGATTCGCCACGTCTATTTCGAAGATCTGGGCAGCCTCGAACATGTGCTCGGCGATCGCGGCCATCTCGTGCGCTATCTGGACGTCGGGCGCGGCCGCATCGACGCGCCCAATCCGCTCGATCCTTCCTTGCTCGTCGTGCTCGGCGGCCCGATCGGCGCCTACGAGGACGCGCATTATCCGCATCTCGCGCCGCTGCTCTCGATGCTCGAAAAACGCATCGCCGCGGGCTTGCCGACGATCGGCATCTGTCTCGGCTCGCAACTGATCGCGCGGGCGCTCGGTGCGCGCGTGTATCCGTCGGACAAGCTCGAACTCGGCTGGTCGCCGCTCCAACTGACCGACGCGGGACGCGCGTCCGCGCTGCGGCATCTCGAAGCCGATGGCGCGCCCGTGCCGGTGTTCCACTGGCACGGCGATACCTTCGATCTCCCCACGGACGCGACACTGCTAGCATCCACCGATTCGTGCGCGCATCAGGCGTTTTCCTGGGGCGAGCACGTTCTCGCGCTGCAATGCCATCCGGAAGTGCTGGTCGAGCGCTTCGAGAGCTGGCTCGTCACGTATCCGGGCGATATCGCGCGGAGCGGCACGACGGTCGCCGCGCTGCGCGAGGACACCGCGCGTCACGGCGCGACACTCGAACGCGCCGCCCGCGCGATGTTCGGCGAATGGCTCGACCGCTTCGCCGTGGTGGACGCGCGCTGAACGTGTGATGGTATGAACCATCGCGCCGCGTCTCGTGCGGTGCGCGTCCCTGCACGAAAGAAATCGCGGTGCTATTCTCGATCGCTCCTTTCTAGCGACGAGTCACCGCCATGAGCGCGCTGTTCACTCCCACGACCCTCCGCAGCCTCCAGCTCCCCAACCGCATCTTCGTGTCGCCGATGTGCCAGTACTCCGCCGAGCGCGGCGAGGCCACGGCATGGCACATGATCCATCTGGGCCATCTCGCGCTGTCGGGCGCGGCCATGCTCTTCATCGAGGCGACTTCCGTCGAGCCGGACGGACGCATCACGCCGGGCGATCTCGGTCTCTGGGACGACGCCACCGAAGCCGCGCTGCGTCCGGTGCTCGCCGCGATACGCCAGTATTCGAAGATCGCGGTGACGATGCAGTTGTCGCACGCGGGCCGCAAGGCATCGAGCCGCAAGCCGTGGGAAGGCGGACAGTTGATCTCCGTCGCCGACGGCGGCTGGATGACCTACGCGCCATCGGCTATCCCGCATAAGCCGGAAGAAACGCCGCCGCTCGCGCTCGACGCCGCTGGTCTGATCCGCGTGAAGGAAGCGTTCGTCGCCTCGGCGAAACGTGCGGCTCGGCTCGGCATCGACGGCATCGAAGTGCACTGCGCGCATGGCTATCTGCTGCATCAGTTCCTGTCGCCGATCGCCAATCAGCGCACCGACGAATATGGCGGCTCGCGCGAGAATCGCATGCGCTATCCGCTCGAAATCTTCGATGCCGTGCGCGCCGCATTTCCCGCCGACAAGCCGGTCGGCGTGCGCGTTTCCGCCACCGATTGGGTCGAAGGCGGATGGGGCATCGAGGATACGATCGCGTTCGCGGCGGAGCTGAAGAAGCGCGGCGTCGACTGGATCGATGTGTCGTCGGGCGGCGTCTCGCCGTTGCAGAAGATCCCGTTGTCGTCGGGCTATCAGGTGCCGTTCGCGAAAGCCGTGAAGGAAGCGACGGGCGTGAACACCGTCGCTGTCGGGCTGATCACCGAGGCGAAGGAAGCGGAAGAGATCGTGGCGAGCGGCCAGGCCGATTACGTCGCGATGGCGCGCGCGATGCTCTACGATCCGCGCTGGCCGTGGCACGCCGCCGCCGAGCTCGGCGCGACCGTCGATGCGCCTCCCCAGTACTGGCGCTCGCAGCCGCGCGAACAGAAGAATCTCTTCGGCGAGATCACCATCGGGCAACGTTGAAAACGCTCGAACATCATCCGGACGGTTGAGCATTCGCGCGCCGGGAGTGTAGGATACCGGTGTGTTGAGCGCGAGCGTTCAACCGAGTGAACGCGGCGCCTTCGAGGCCACCGCGTTTTTTTTCATCCCGATGTTCATCCCGATCGCGCGGGAGCGAAGCGTTATTTAAGGATTCGTTCGATGAGTTCACGCAGGGTCACCGTTCGCCGCTCCGGCGTACATGGCAAGGGCGTGTTTGCCGTGAAGCGGATTGCCGCGGGCGAGCAGGTGATGGAATACAAAGGCGAGCGCATTTCATGGAAGGAAGCGCTGCGCCGCCATCCTCACAACCCCGAAGAGCCGAACCACACGTTCTACTTCGCACTCGACGACGGCCGCGTGATCGACGGCAAGATCGAAGGGAACAGCGCGAAGTACATCAACCATTCGTGCGCGCCGAATTGCGAGGCCGAGGAAGTCGAAGGGCGCGTGTTCATTCACGCGCTGCGCGATATCGAGGCGGAAGAAGAGCTGAACTACGACTACGGGCTCGTTATCGAAGGCCGCATCACGAAGAAGCTCAAAAAGGAATACGAGTGCCGATGCGGCGCAAGGAAATGCCGTGGCACGATGCTCGCGGTGAAAAAGGAGAAGAAGAAAAAGTAGGCCGCGCCTGCTTCTTCGATTCGAAAGAGCCACGCGAGAGAGCGTGGCTCTTTTTCATTCCGCGATAGGTTTTTCTTCCTTGAGCGGCATCCGCACGATAAAGCGCGCGCCACCTTCGGGCGCGTCCTCGTAATGCACGGTGCCGCCGTGCAGCGCCATGATGTCGTGAACGATCGCAAGCCCGAGTCCCGCGCCGCCTTCCACGCTCTGCCCGTCGCCGCGGAAAAAGCGCTTGAAGAGATCCGGCTGCTGATCCGGCGGCACGCCCGGGCCGTTGTCCTCCACGATGACTTCGCCGAAGCGGCGGCCATTCGCGTCGCTCCATTCCGTGACCGTCATCGTGATGCGCGCGCCTTCGACGCGGAACGGCGGAATGTACTTGAGCGCGTTGTCGATCAGATTCGCGAGCACTTCGCGCGAAAGCACGACATTGCCGCGCACGATCAGCGGATGCTCATTCTCGGGATCGTCGAGACGCTGAAAGCCGAGATCGACCTGGGCGGCGAGTGCGCGCGGCACCCACTCCGCGCCGGTTTCGAAGGCGAGCGCGGCGAGGTCGAAATCGGCGAAACGCGCCGCCTGTTCGCCCGGCTCGGCGCGCGCGAGCGAAAGCAGCTGATTCGAAAGACGCACCGCGCGATCCGCCGACGCGCGCAACTCTTTCACCGCCTCGATGGCTTTGTTCGGATCGCGCGAACTGAGCGCCTGCTCCGCGTGAAGCTTGACTGCGGTCAGTGGCGTGCGCAGTTGATGCGCGGCATCGGCGATGAACTTGCGTTGCGCATCGAGCGCGGTCTGCAGGCGCACGAGCAAGGCGTTCATCGCGCTCGTGAGCGGACGGATTTCGCCGGGAACGAAAGTCTCGTCGACGGGTTCGAGCGAGATGTGCGTTTGCTGGTTGAGCGCGTCGGCGAGATCGGTGAGCGGATTCAATTGCTGATTCACGACGCGCCACACGATCACCCAGCCGGCGAGCAGCAGCAGCGCGAGCGGCATCATGATCGCGATCAGAAACTCCACCGCGATCCGATACCGCGAGCCGACGCGCTGCGCCACCTCGACGACGATCGGATTGCCGATAGGCTGCGGCACGCGCACCTGCGCCGCGCGCACGGAGACGCCCTGAAAGTGCGTCTCGAACACATAGGCATAGTGGATGCGCCGCACGTTGGTGCCGGTGAGCGGCAGATCGGGTTCGCCGGCGATTTCGTCATCGCCCGTGCTGATGCGATAGATGAGCTGCTCGACGGGGTCCGAGAACATCGCCTGCGCGAGCGGCGGGACGGTGACGGGCGCATCGACGCCCGCGAGCTGGATCTGCTTGGAGATGGCGGTGGCGAGATCCGCGAGAGAGCGATCGACGACGTGCTGCGTGTACTGCCAGGCGAGCCAGTACGCCATGAGGCCGCTCATCAGCGCGAGCAGGGACAGCGGCGCGGCGAGGCGGCGCAGCAGGGTGCGCCGCAGACTCGGGGGCGCCGGCGTCTCGGTGGCTTTCGATCGCGCCAGATCGAGCCAGTCTTCGCGGGCGAAACGCTGATCGCCCGCGCGGCGGGTGGGAAGTCGCAAGGCGGTCTACGGCAGGCGCGTCAAGCCGCTTGCCGGATCTCCTGAAGCAGATAGCCGAAGCCCCGCACCGTCACGATCTCGACGCGCGTGTTTTCGAGTTTCTTGCGCACCCGATGCACATAGACTTCGATGGCCGTATCGCCGAGATCGCCGCCGAAGTGCGTCAGGTGATCCTGCAACTGCGCCTTGCTCACGACGCGGCCGTGTCGCAGCAGCAGCATTTCGAGCACGGCGAATTCACGCGGCGAGAGTTCGAGCGGACGTTCGTCGTTGAAGATGCGGCGATCGACGCCCGACAGACGCAGACCGCCCAGCGTCACTTCGGGGCGCGGCACGTCGCCGTGCGGGCCGCTGCGGCGCATCACCGCGCGGATACGCGCTTCGAGTTCCTGCGGCTCGAAGGGCTTCAGCATGTAGTCGTCGGCGCCGCTGTTCAGGCCTTGCACGCGTTCGTGCAGCTCGTCGCGCGCGGTGAGGATGATCACCGGCGTATGGCGGTTGCTCTGGCGAAAACGCGAGAGCAGCGTCATGCCGTCGATGCCGGGCAAGCCCAGATCGAGAATGACGAGTTCATGGCGGTTCTGCGCGAGCGCCTGCTCGGCGAAGATGCCGTCGTGCACCATGTCGACCGTGAAGCCGGATTGTTCGAGGCTGCTTTGAATGCCGCGCGCGATGGGGCGGTCGTCTTCGATCAGAAGGATTCGCATGGAGTCGCTCAAGTACAATGGGTTGAGCTCAAGCGGGCGGGGCGGTCGGTGACATGCTCACATGCACGACGGGGCGGCGCGGGCTCGAGCCGGTTTAAAACTCATATCTCATGCGGCGTTGCGCGACCGTATCCCGGAAGCCGCGAGCAGCCGTACACCGAATGTATTTCCGCCCGGACATGGCTGTCATCTCGATCAACGAACTCGAAGCCGCGATCAACTACTGGCGCGGCCGCTCCCCGTCTAGCGGCGACGAACTCAGCCTCTGCAAGGAGGCGAGCGCGCTGTCCAGGCCCTATGCGCTGCTGATTGTACAGCGTCAGTCCAGCGTGCTACCCGAGCAACTGGACGTCGACGCGCGCGCCGCGTGGGAAGCTTACGAGCGCTTCAGGAATGGTAGCCGAGACTGAAAGCTACCTGACATTCAAGCTTTCTTTTTCCTGTTCGAATGCTTCCATTTATCCCGTTTTCGCGGAAAGGCGCGCAGTTTTCGCCTTTCGCGGTGTCATGATTGGTAACACGCGCGTTACCTTGTTTGCTGCCGTAAGCAATTCGTCATAATGCGCGCGAAACGGCCTTTTTGCGCAAGGGGTTTGTGAGCAAGCCTGCGTCAATGCGATAAAGTCGCATCTATCACCGCTCTAGCGCACATCCGCCTCATGCTCGAACTCGACCATTTCGATCTCGCCCTGCTCGACGTGCTGCAACGGTTCGGGCGCGCCACGCATCAGCAACTGGGCGAGCAGGTGCCGCTTTCGCCGTCGCAGATCGGGCGGCGTCTGCAGCGGCTGGAAGCGACGGGTGTGATCGAAGGGTATCGCGTGGTCTTGCGGCCGGAGAAGCTCGGCCTGGGCGTGACGGCGTTCACGAGCCTGAAACTGAAGCATCACGGCGACTCGATCATCGAGCAGTTTCAGCAGCAGATCGAAATGCTGCCCGAAGTGCTCGAATGCCACGCGACCGTGGGCGACGCCGATTATCTGCTGCGCATCGTCGCGCCGGATTTGAACGCGCTGTCAGGTTTCGTGATGAAAAAGCTGATGCGCGTGCCGGGCGTCGACAGCGTGCGCTCGAACATCGTGCTCACGACGTTCAAGCGCAACGGCCCGCTGCCGCTCGCTCACCTGGCCGACGACGACTCGGGACTGAGCAAGTCCACATAAGCCAACGGCACCAGATCCGCTTCGCCGACACCCAGGCGCGCGAACATCGCGTGCGCTTCCTGTTCGCCGCCGGCTTCGTCGTCGTCCTGGCCGAGCAGCACTTCCAGCTCGATGAAATCGCCCAGACCGTCCACGCGGTCCAGATGGATGCGCGTGCGTCCGACGAGATATACATGCCGCTCCTTCGAGACGATGCCGCGCGTCGTCAGCGCTTGGGCGAGCAGCGCGTGCATCGCTTCCGGATTCGTCACCGGGCTGCGCGAGTAATAGGAGACTTTCGGACCGTCGCGGTCGTCGCGCTGATAGAAGATCAGTTCGGACGGCGTGCCGTCGTCGAACTGACGCAGCTTGAGGCGTCCGGTGGGCACGTCGTAGAAGAAGTCCTGCTGGCGGAAAACCAGCGGCGCGTCGGTGGCGAGCGAGGCCGCCCGCTCGCGCAGCTGGTCGAACTGATGCGCGCGCGCCTTGATTTCGATGTTGCGTGCCATGAAGGCTCCTCGAACACGGTTGGATGGATCAGCGAGGGCTCAGACTAGCAAATAATCGATGAAGCTCGCTTGAATGCACTTACGCGCGGACTCGGTATTTGCACTTAGATGTGTATTCAAACCGCCCATTGCGCGTCGATCAGCCGCAGCGCCGCGGCAATCGCCGATTCCTCACGGCGCTCCGCAAGCGCGACGAAAGACAACTGGGTCGGCACGGTCACGCCTTCGACGATCGTCAGCGCGTGCGCGTGCGCCTGCGCCAGTGCGATCGAATCCCGCGCAAGCGACAGACCGACGCCCGATTTCACGAGATCGAGCATCGAAGGCTCCTGATCCACTTCCGCGACGATCACCGGCATCGCGCCCGCCTCGCGGAAGATGCGCGACAGGAGCCGGTTGTGCGCAGACTCGGGCGGCGTCCAGATCCACGGCAACTTGGCGAGCGCCGCCCAGCTACGTTTGCCCTTGTTCACGCGGTTGTGCCAGCCCGCCGGCGCGAGCACGCGATACAGAAACGGCGTGAGCCTGACGACGTGAAAGCGATCGCCGTCGCGCGTGCCGTCGATGGCCGGATCGCCGATGTAATAGCCGACATCCAGATCGCGCGCCCTCACGCGGTCCAGAACCCAGCCCGACATGCCGTGCCGCAACGACGTTTCGATGCGCGGATGCGTCTCCACCAGTTGCCGCAGGAAGCCGCCGAGCCGCAGGAATTCGGGATCGAGAATGGTGCCGATGCGAAGCGTGCCGCTCACCTCGTGACGCAGCGCGGCAGCGGCGCGCTGCACATCGGCGGCGGCGGCGAGCGCGCGTTCGGCATGCGGCAGGAGCGCTTCGCCGTCGCGCGTCAGCAGAAGACCGTGCGACGTCCGCGAGAACAACACGACGCCCAGCATCTCCTGCAGGTTCTTGATCTGCAGGCTGACGGCCGGCTGCGTGAGATGCAGGTGCGCCGCGGCGCGCGTGAGATTGCCTTCACGGGCGACGGTGATAAAGGCGCGCAAGAGGATGTAGTCCATCGCGTGATATTAAAGCTTCTTATATCCCAGTTGAACATATCTCATTGGATTCGGGGATGCATCCGGCAGTACGCTCGGCCTATCCGCATATATAAGAGAGACATCATGGGCGAGACACATCGAAGCGAAGCGCAGGTCGCGGCGTTGACGCATTTCATCGGCGGCAAGCGGGTCGAAGGCGCGAGCGGGCGCTTCGGCGACGTGTTCAATCCGGCGACGGGCGCCCTCGCCTCGCGCGTGCCGCTCGCGAGCGCATCCGAAGTCGATGCAGCCGTGGCCGCCGCGAAAGCCGCTTTCCCAGAATGGAGCGAAACCGCGCCGATCAAGCGTGCGCGCGTGCTCTTCAAGTTCAAGCAACTGCTCGACGAACATCACGACGAGCTCGCCGAAATCATCACGCGCGAGCACGGCAAGGTGTTCAGCGACGCGAAGGGCGAAGTGATGCGCGGCATCGAGATCGTCGAGTTCGCGTGCGGCATTCCCAATCTGCTCAAGACCGACTTCACGGATCAGATCGGCGGCGGCATCGACAACTGGAACCTGCGTCAGCCGCTCGGCGTGGTCGCGGGCATCACGCCCTTCAATTTCCCGATGATGGTGCCGTGCTGGATGTTCCCCATCGCGATCGCGACGGGCAATACGTTCGTGTTGAAGCCATCGGAGCGCGATCCGTCGGCATCGGTTCGGCTCGCGGAATTGCTGACGGAAGCGGGCTTGCCCGATGGCGTGTTCAACGTCGTGCACGGCGATAAAACCGCCGTCGATGCGTTGCTCGCGCATCGGGATATCGAAGCGTTGTCGTTCGTCGGCTCGACGCCGATCGCCGAATACATCTACACCGAAGGCACGAAGCACGGCAAGCGCGTGCAGGCGCTGGGCGGCGCCAAGAATCATCTCGTCGTGATGCCCGATGCCGATCTCGATCAGGCCGTCGATGCGCTGATCGGCGCGGCGTACGGTTCGGCGGGCGAGCGCTGCATGGCGATTTCGGTTGCGGTCGCGGTGGGTCACATCGCCGATGAACTGATCGAACGCCTCACGCCGCGCGTGCAATCGCTCGTCATCAAGAACGGCATGGAAAGCGATGCCGAAATGGGTCCGCTCGTCACGGGCGCGCATCGCGCGAAGGTGGAAGGCTATATCGACGCGGGCGTGAAGTCGGGCGCGACGCTCGTCGTCGATGGACGCGGGCATCAGGTCGAAGGCCACGAGAACGGCTTTTTCCTCGGCGGCACGCTGTTCGACAACGTGAAGACCGACAGCACCATCTACAAGGAAGAGATTTTCGGGCCGGTGCTATCGGTGGTGCGCGTGCCGGATTTCGCGAGCGCGGTCGAGCTCATCAACGAGCATGAATTCGCCAACGGCGTGTCGTGCTACACGACGGATGGCGGCGTCGCGCGCGCGTTCTCGCGTCAGATCAAGGTGGGCATGGTCGGCATCAACGTGCCGATTCCGGTGCCGATGGCGTGGCATTCGTTCGGCGGCTGGAAGCGTTCGCTCTTCGGCGATCACCACGCATACGGCGAAGAAGGCGTGCGCTTCTATACGCGCTACAAGAGCGTGATGCAGCGCTGGCCCGACAGCATCGCGAAGGGCGCCGAATTCACGATGCCGGTAGCGAAGTAATCGAATCATCGAAGCCGCGCAAGACGGCATCGACTGGAGACACGTCATGAAACAGAACGCGCGCAAGCTGGAAGGCGAATTCGACTACATCATCGTCGGGGCGGGCACGGCCGGATGCGTGCTCGCGAATCGCCTCACCGAAGATCCGAACGTGAACGTGCTGCTGCTCGAAGCAGGCGGCAAGGACGACTATCACTGGATCCATATTCCGGTCGGGTATCTGTATTGCATCGGCAATCCGCGCACGGACTGGCTCTACAAGACGCAGGCGGAACCGGGCCTCGACGGCCGCAAGCTCGCGTATCCGCGCGGACGCGTGCTCGGCGGATGCTCGTCGATCAACGGCATGATCTATATGCGCGGCCAGCGCGAGGACTACGACGACTGGGCGCACATCAGCGGCGATCCGGGCTGGTCGTGGGACTCGGTGCTGCCCGTCTTCATGCGCAGCGAGGATCATCACGGCGGCGGCAATTCATGGCATGGCGCGGGCGGCGAATGGCGCGTCGAGAAGCAGCGCCTGAAATGGAAAGTTCTCGAGACTTTCGCGCAAGCCGCGCAGCAAAGCGGCATTCCCGCGACGGAGGACTTCAATCGCGGCGACAACACCGGCGTCGGATATTTCGAAGTGAACCAGCGCGGCGGCATTCGCTGGAACGCGGCGAAAGCATTCCTGCGCGAAGCGATGAAGCGTCCCAATCTCACGACGATCACCGGCGCGCATACGCAACGCCTCGTGTTCGAAGGCGCGCGCTGCGTCGGCGTGGAGTATCGCGGCGGCGATATCGATTACGTCGCGCGTGCGCGCTTCGAAGTGATTCTCAGCGCGGGCGCGGTGAACTCGCCGCAGATTCTCGAACTGTCCGGCATCGGCAACGGCGCGCGTCTGCAACGTCTCGGTATCGATGTCGTGAAGAGTCTGCGCGGTGTCGGCGAAAATCTGCAGGACCACTTGCAATTGCGCATGGCCTACAAGGTCAACGGTGTGCGCACGCTCAACACGTTGTCGGCGCATTGGTGGGGCAAGCTTTTCATCGGCATGCAATACGCGCTGATGCGAAGCGGACCGATGTCGATGGCGCCTTCGCAACTCGGCGCGTTCGCCAAGTCGAATCCCGACGATGCATCGATCAAGCGGGCCGATGTCGAATATCACGTTCAGCCTTTGTCGCTCGAACGCTTCGGCGAGCCGCTGCATTCGTTCAACGCGTTCACCGCGTCGGTGTGCAACCTGCGGCCGACATCGCGCGGCAGCGTGCATATCGAATCGCCGGATGCGCACGCGGCGCCGCTGATCGCGCCGAATTATCTGTCGACCGATCACGATCGCGAAGTGGCCGCGAATTCGGTGCGTCTCACGCGGCGCATCGTCAGCGCGCCCGCGCTGGCGCAATACCGGCCCGAGGAAATTCTTCCGGGCATCCAGTATCAGACGCAGGAGGAACTCATCGAAGCGGCAGGCAAGGTCGGCACGACGATCTTCCATCCGGTCGGCACCTGTCGCATGGGTACGGACAACGATCCGGCCGCGGTCGTCGACAGCCGTCTGCGCGTGATCGGCGTGCGCGGCTTGCGCGTGGTCGATGCATCGGTGATGCCGACGATCACATCGGGCAACACGAACTCGCCGACCCTGATGATCGCCGAGCGTGCAAGCCAGATGATCCGCGAGGACAGGCGCGGGATAGAGGCGGAAGAAGTGATCGCGACGGCGCTTGCATGACAGATCGGTGACGCGCGCGCTTCACATGTCGGGATGACGCGTGAATGGCGCGCGCATGACGTTGCACAAACGATTGCTTATATGCGCAGGGAATAAGCACTCTCCGTGCCCCTATTGCGTGCACGCGCCGAAACTCCAAGCAATTCGTTAGTAAGTGCAAATCCCAATGATTGCGCTGCATCATTGGCGCGACAATGGCCCCGGAATTAGTGATGCTCGGCATACCTCGTGCACACTTTGTGCGGGCGCAACAGCGATGCATGAAGCGAAGCAGTACCGGGATGGAGACAACGTTCGGGTGCGCGCGGAAAGAAAAAATAAGGCGCAGGCGAATACGGATTTGCCCAGCGCTTCACTTCGCATGGAAGGGGACATGATTCTCGGCGACACCATTCTTGAAACGCGAGGACTCACGAAGGAATTCAAAGGCTTCACGGCCGTGAATGGCGTGAACCTGCGCGTTCGCCGCGGTTCGATCCATGCGCTGATCGGACCGAACGGTGCAGGCAAGACGACCTGCTTCAACCTTCTCACCAAGTTCCTCGAACCCACCGCGGGACAGATCGTTTTCAACGGCGTGGACATCACGCGCGAACGTCCGGCGCACATCGCGCGACGCGGGATCATCCGCTCGTTCCAGATTTCCGCCGTGTTTCCGCATCTGACGGTGCTGCAGAACGTGCGCATCGGTTTGCAGCGGCAACTGGGCACGTCGTTTCATTTCTGGCGCAGCGAGCGTTCCCTCGATGCGCTCAACGACCGCGCGATGGACCTGCTCACGCAAGTCGGCCTCACCGATTTCGCCGATACGAAAACCGTCGAGCTCTCGTACGGCCGCAAGCGCGCGCTGGAGATCGCGACCACGTTGTCGATGGAGCCCGAACTCATGCTCCTCGACGAGCCGACGCAAGGCATGGGTCACGAGGACGTCGATCGCGTGACGGCGCTGATCAAGAAGGTGTCGGCGGGGCGCACCATCCTGATGGTCGAGCACAACATGAACGTGATCGCGGGCATCTCCGACACCATCACCGTGCTTCAGCGCGGCGAAGTGCTCGCCGAAGGCAGCTACGCGGAAGTGTCGAGGAATCCGCTCGTGATGGAAGCCTACATGGGCAGCGCCGATGCGGCGCTCACCGGAGCGCATGCATGAGTACGATCGTGGAGGAGCGCCGCTCGCGCGAGGCGAACGGCGCGGCGGGCAATGTGCCCGCGCTGGAAATATCGGGTCTGCAGGCGTGGTACGGGGAGTCGCACATCCTGCACGGCGTGGATCTCAAGGTGAATCGCGGCGAAGTGGTCACGCTGCTCGGCCGCAACGGCGCGGGCCGCACGACCACGTTGCGCGCCATCATGGGTTTGACCGGGCGCAGGACGGGTTCGATCCGCGTGAGCGGCAATGAAACCATCGGCCTCGCCACACACAAGATCGCGCATTACGGGGTCGGCTATTGTCCGGAGGAGCGCGGCATTTTTTCGAGCTTGTCCTGCGAGGAAAACCTTCTTTTGCCGCCGCTGATCGGCAACGCGAAAGACGCGATGCCGCTCGACGAGATCTACTCGATGTTCCCGAACCTGAAGGAGCGCCGCGCAAGCCAGGGCACGCGTCTTTCGGGCGGCGAGCAGCAGATGCTGGCCGTCGCGCGCATTCTGCGCACGGGCGCGAATCTGCTTCTGCTCGATGAAATCTCGGAAGGGCTCGCGCCGGTCATCGTGCAGACACTCGCGCGCATGATCCTCATGCTGAAGTCGCGCGGCTACACGATCGTCATGGTCGAACAGAATTTTCGTTTCGCGGCGCCGCTTGCGGATCGCTTTTACGTGATGGAACACGGAAACATCGTCGAGCATTTCGGCGCGGGGGAACTCGAAGCGAAGATGCCGGTGCTGCACGAATTGCTCGGGGTGTAATCGATCCCGGGCGCGGCACATCGGAAAGGGCAACACCAGTAACACCGCATCAAATCAAAACTCATGGAGACTGGAATGAAAAAGAAGACCCTCGCGCGCCTCTCTACTCTGTGCTTTGCGGCTGCGGCGGCGAGTGTGGCGGTGATGAGCACGAGCGCCAATGCCGCCGACGGCAACACGGTGAAGATCGGCTTCGTCACCGACATGTCGGGCCTCTACGCGGACATCGACGGACAAGGCGGACTCGAAGCGATTCGCATGGCGATCGCGGACTTCGGCGGCAAGGTGAACGGCAAGCCGATCGAACTGGTGTATGCGGATCACCAGAACAAGGCGGACATCGCGGCGTCGCGTGCGCGCGAGTGGATCGACCGCGACGGCGTGAACGTGATCATCGGCGGCACGAACTCGGCGACGGCGCTTTCGAGCGCGCAAGTGGCGGCGGAGAAGAAGACGCCGTACATCAACATCGGCGCGGGCGCGGACAACCTGACCAACGAGCAATGCTCGCCCTACACGGTCCACTACGCCTACGACACCATGGCGCTCGCGAAGGGCACCGGTTCCGCGGTGACGAAGCAGGGCGGCAAGTCGTGGTACTTCCTGACGGCCGACTACGCGTTCGGCAAGGCGCTGGAAAAGAACACGGCTGATGTCGTGAAGGCGAACGGCGGCCAGGTGCTCGGCGAAGTGCGCCATCCGCTGTCGGCGTCGGACTTCTCGTCGTTCCTGCTGCAGGCGCAGGGATCGAAGGCGCAGGTGCTCGGCCTCGCGAACGCGGGCGGCGACACGATCAATTCGATCAAGGCCGCGAAGGAATTCGGCATCACCAAGTCGATGAAGATCGCCGCGCTGCTGGTCTTCATCGCCGACATTCACAGCCTCGGCCTCGAAACCACGCAAGGACTGGTGGCGACGGATAGCTGGTACTGGAACAAGGACGACAAGACGCGCGCCTGGGCAAAACGCTACTTCGACAAGATGAAGAAGATGCCGGGCAGCCTGCAGGCGGCGGATTACTCGGCCGTCACGACGTACCTGAATGCAGTGAAGGCGGCCGGCACGACCGACAGCGACAAGGTCATGGCGCAGCTCAAGAAGGCGAAGATCGACGACTTCTACGCGAAGGGCTACATCCGCGAAGACGGCTCGATGATTCACGACATGTACCTGATGGAAGTGAAGAAGCCGTCGGAATCGAAGGAGCCGTGGGACTACTACAAGATCACCGCGACGATTCCGGGCGATCAGGCGTTCGGCACCAAGGCCGAATCGCGCTGCAAGCTCTGGAAGTAAGCGTTCGGTAGCGCGCAAGCGTTCGCGCGGCGGGCGGCCGAAAGGTCGCCTCGCCGTCGCAACCGCGTCAACACGTTTCTGACGGCAGGTTCAATGGAAATATTCGGCATTCCGCTCGCCGCAATGATGAGCCAGCTGCTGCTCGGGCTGGTGAACGGCTCGTTCTACGCGATCCTGAGCCTCGGGCTCGCGGTGATCTTCGGCCTGCTCAACGTCATCAATTTCGCGCACGGCGCGCTCTTCATGCTGGGCGCGATGCTCGCGTGGATGGGCTATTCCTACTTCAACATCCCGTACTGGGCGATGCTGCTGCTCGCGCCGATCGTGGTCGGCCTGTTCGGCGTGGTCATCGAACGTTCGATGCTGCGCTGGCTCTACAAGCTCGATCATCTCTACGGGCTTCTGCTCACGTTCGGCCTCACGCTCGTGATCGAAGGCGTGTTCCGCTCGGTGTACGGTTCGTCGGGGCAGCCGTACGACGTGCCTTCGCTGCTTCAGGGCGCGACCAATCTCGGCTTCATGTTCCTGCCGAACTATCGCGCGTGGGTGGTCGTCGCGTCGCTCGTCGTGTGTTTCGCGACGTGGTTCGTGATCGAAAAGACGCGCATCGGCGCTTATCTGCGCGCGGGCACGGAGAATCCGAAGCTCGTCGAGGCGTTCGGCGTCAACGTGCCGATGATGATCACGCTCACCTACGGCTTCGGTGTCGCGCTCGCGGCGTTCGCGGGCGTGCTGGCGGCGCCCGTGATCCAGGTGTCGCCGCTGATGGGCCAGTCGATGATCATCACCGTGTTCGCGGTCGTCGTGATCGGCGGGATGGGCTCGATCATGGGCTCGATCCTGACCGGCCTGCTGCTCGGCGTGATCGAGGGCTTCACGCGCGTGTTCTATCCGGAAGCGTCCGCGACGGTCGTCTTCGTCATCATGGCGATCGTGTTGATGATTCGCCCGGCAGGACTCTTCGGCAAGGAAAAATGATGCAGAGAAAAGCGCTCTATGGCCTGTTGCTGATCGGCCTGATTGCGGCGCCGTTCGTCGGCGTGTATCCGCTGTTCATGATGAAGGTGCTGTGCTTCGCGCTGTTCGCGGCGGCGTTCAATCTGCTGATCGGCTATACCGGGCTGCTGTCGTTCGGGCACGCGATGTTCCTCGCGACCGCCGGCTACGTCGCCGGGTATGCGATCCAGTCGCTGAACTTCACGCCGGAGCTCGGCGTGATCGCGGGCACGGCGGCGGCGACGCTGCTCGGGCTCGTAGCCGGTCTGCTCGCCATTCGGCGCCAGGGCATCTACTTCGCGATGGTCACGCTCGCGCTCGCGCAGATGGTGTACTTCGTGTTCCTGCAGGCGCCGTTCACGCATGGCGAAGACGGTCTGCAAGGCGTGCCGCGCGGCAAGCTCTTCAACGTGCTCGATCTGGGCAACGACATCACGCTCTACTACGTCGTGCTCGTCGTGATGCTGCTAGCGTTCGCGCTGATCGTGCGCATCGTGCATTCGCCGTTCGGGCAAGTGCTGATCGCGATCAAGGAGAACGAGCCGCGCGCGATTTCGCTCGGCTACGACACGGCGCGCTACAAGCTGCTCGCGTTCGTGCTGTCGGCGGGTCTAGCGGGTTTCGCGGGCGCGATGAAGACGGTCGTGCTCGGCTTCGAAACGCTCGGCGACGCCTACTGGACGATGTCCGGCCTCGTCGTGCTGATGACGCTCGTCGGCGGCATGAGCACGATGTTCGGGCCGTTGCTCGGTGCGGCGATCATCGTCGCGCTGGAAGACAAGCTCGGCGACATCGGCAGCGGCATTGCGCGGATCACGGGCGTGTCGTGGTTCAATTCGCTGGGCGAATCGGTGACGATCGTGACGGGGTTGATCTTCATCGCGTGCGTGCTGGCGTTCCGTCGCGGGATCGTCGGGGAGATCATCGCGCGGGTTCGGCCGCTGCAAGGCTGACGCGATTTAGTTGGAAATACGAACGAATCGGGCACTTGCGAGAAGACCGCTGTATTGCAAGAAATACGCCCTTTTGAGGTGCTTTTATGCACCACTAGGGTAAATGCTAGGTTGTCGCATACTGATGCGTTCTTTAATATGCGTCCTAGTTCTGTTGCACCCAGATTTTTTGAGGTGGAGAACGAGGAGACATGAGGCACAAAGTGCCCGACCGAAAAGCGCTGTTGGATGATTCCAACAGCGCTTTTTTTATTCCCCATCGATAATACGAACAAAATCCCGCGATTGATTTTAACGCGGGTTTTCCCGGGGTTTCCAGCGCACGCTAAACCCTTCAAAACGCTTGCTGCGCGGTGGTTTCGTCCGCTAAACTGCATTTCCCGACCCGATGGTCGGTGATTCACGGCGGGCGCGAATCAGCGGCATATTCGCAGGCAATTCTCCACGCAGAAAACTGATTTACGGGGCGCAAATCAATGAAGTTGGCTTTACGCGGCAAGGCGGTCGCAATGGCCGTCGCGGCAGTTTCCATTAGTTTCTCGGCGGCATTCAGCAATCCCGTTCTGGCGGACGTGAAAATCGGCGTGACGGTCTCGGCGACGGGCCCGGCGGCTTCGCTCGGCATTCCGGAAAAGAACACCGTCGCATTGTTGCCGAAGGAAATCGCCGGGCAGAAGGTGGAATACATCGTTCTCGACGACGCCACCGATTCCACCCAGGCCGTGAAGAACGCGCGCAGGCTGACGAGCGAAGATCACGTCGACGCGCTCGTCGGTTCGACGGTCGTCCCGAATTCGCTCGCGATGATCGACATCGCCTCCGAAACGCACACGCCGATGATTTCGATGGCTGCGGCCGCGAGCATCGTCGAACCGATGGACAGCAAGCGCGCGTGGGTCTTCAAGACGCCGCAGAACGACATTCTGATGGCCACCGCGATCGCCCAACACATGTCGAATCACGGCGTAAAGACGGTCGCGTTCATCGGCTTTTCCGACGCTTACGGTGAGAGCTGGTTCAAGGAATTCTCGAAGGCCGCCGATCTGGCGAAGCTGAAGATCGTCGCGAACGAGCGCTTTGCGCGCAACGATGCATCGGTGACGGGTCAGGTGCTCAAGATGATGTCGCAAAACGCGGACGCGGTGCTGATCGCGGGCGCTGGCACGCCGGCCGCGCTGCCGCAGAAGACGCTCAAGGAGCGCGGCTACAAGGGCAAGATCTATCAGACGCACGGCGTTGCCAATAACGATTTCCTGCGCGTGTGCGGCAAGGATTGCGAAGGCACGTTCCTGCCCGCGGGCCCGTTGCTCGTCGCGGAGCAGTTGCCCGACAGCAATCCCGTGAAGCAGGCCGCGCTCACGTACAAGAAAGCCTATGAAGGCGCATACGGCGCGGGTTCCGTGTCGACGTTCGGCGGTCACGCGTGGGACGCGGGCCTCATTCTGCAGCGCGCGATTCCCGTCGCGTTGAAGAAGGGCGAGCCGGGCACGCCGGCGTTCCGCGATGCGTTGCGCGCGGCTATCGAAGAGACGAAGAATCTGCCTGCATCGCACGGCATCTTCAACATGAGCTCCAACGATCACTCCGGACTGGACCAGCGCGCGCGCGTGATGGTGGAGATCGTCGGCGGCAAGTGGAAGCTCTCGGGCAACTGACGCATTCGCATGTGAACGATTCGGAGAACAAAGGCGCGTTAGCAACACAACGCGCCTTTTTTTCTGTGCCGTGCAGCAAGAACCCGAAGCGAAGAAGAGGGCGCGAAGCCTCGATCGCAACGGCGCAACGGTCAGGGAAAACCAGCCTTGGCACGCAGTAACGCGGTAAATAGATTGGGGCGGCTCTTTGGTTAGCCCAGGGAAGCAGCATCGATAACAACTCGCAGCAGCGCACCGCAGGGGTGCGTGAACCGCAAGTCGCGTTTGGAGACAAGCAATGAAAACGAAGAAGGCATGGATCAGGACGGGCATCGCGCTCGCCATCGCGGGCAGCGTGCTCGCAGGATCGGGCGCGGCGTTCGCTCAGGTGAAGATCGGCGTGACGCTCTCGGCGACGGGACCGGCCGCATCGCTCGGGATTCCCGAGAAAAATACCGTCGCGCTGCTGCCGAAGGAAATCGGCGGGAAATCGGTCGAATACATCGTGCTCGATGACGGTTCCGACACGAGCCGCGCCGTGCAGAACACGCGCAAGCTGATCGATGAAGATCACGTCGATGCGATCGTCGGCTCGACTGTGACGCCGAACTCGCTCGCGATGATCGATGCGGCCTCCGCCGGCAAAACGCCGATGATCTCGATGGCCGCGTCCGCAGCGATCATCGCGCCGATGGACGCGAAGAAGTCGTGGGTCTTCAAGACGCCGCAAAACGACGCGCTGATGGCCGATGCAATCGCGAGCTACATGGAGAAGCACGGCGTGAAGACGGTGGGTTTCATCGGCTTCGCGGATGCCTACGGCGACGGCTGGTACAACGTGTTCAACACGGCGGCGGCGGCGCACAAGCTGAAGATCGTCACGAACGAGCGCTATAACCGCACGGACACGTCCGTGACCGGCCAGGTCCTGAAGACGATGGGCGCGAACCCGGACGCGGTGCTGATCGCGGGCGCGGGCACGCCGTCCGCGCTGCCGGCGAAGGCGCTGAAGGAGCGCGGCTACAAGGGCAAGGTCTATCAGACGCACGGCGTCGCCAACAACGACTTCCTGCGCGTCTGCGGCAAGGACTGCGAGGGCGAGATTCTGCCCGCGGGCCCGGTGCTCGTGACCGAGCAGTTGCCGGACAACAACCCGGTGAAGAAGTCGTCGGCCGCCTACAAGGAAGCGTATGAGAAGGCGTATGGGGCGGGTTCGCTGTCGACCTTCGGCGGGCATGCATGGGATGCGGGCCAGATGCTCCAGCGCGCGATTCCCGAGGCGCTGAAGAAGGGCCAGCCGGGCACGCCGGAATTCCGCGAAGCGCTGCGCGCGGCGCTGGAAAACCTGAAGGATCTGCCGGTGTCGCACGGCATCATGAACATGACGCCGACCGATCACAACGGCTTCGACAATCGCGCGCGCGTGATGGTGCAGATCGTCGACGGCAAGTGGAAATTGCTGAACGACTAAGCGTCAGGGGACGCGCTTCATCGCGCGTTCTTGTTTCATGATTTCGAGATGAACGAGCGGCGCACCGGAAACGGCGCGCCGCTTTGAACATTTTCCGGCGGCTGTTATTGAGGCGCCTGTTTCAAAAGAAGCTTTGAAGAGGAAGTATGGACTTATCGATTGCGGCGATCCTCGCGCAGGACGGGATCACCACGGGCGCGATCTACGCCTTGCTCGCGCTCGCTCTGGTGCTCGTGTTCTCAGTGACACGCGTCATTTTCATTCCGCAGGGCGAGTTCGTCGCGTATGGCGCGCTCACGCTGGCCGCGCTGCAAACGCAGAAGCTGCCCGCGACCTGCTATCTGCTCATCGCGATGGGCGTCGGCTGCTTTGTCGCGGAACTCGCTGGTATCGTTCGGCATCCTGCACGATATCACCAGATCGGACGCTTGCTCGCCGTGCTGGCGGGCAAGTATCTGCTGTTTCCCGTCGCGGTCTGGGGAATCACGCAGGCGGCCTTCGCACAGCCTCTGCCGATGATCGTGCAGATCGCGCTGACGCTTCTGATCGTCGTGCCGATGGGACCGTTCGTCTATCGCCTCGCGTATGAGCCGATCGCGGAGGCGAGCACGCTGTTGCTGCTGATCGTGGCGGTGGCGGTGCACTTCGCGATGGTCGGCCTCGGGCTCGTGATGTTCGGCGCGGAAGGCTCGCGCACGACGGCGTTTTCGGACGCCACGTTCAATCTCGGCAGCGTGTCGATTTCCGGACAGAGCTTGTGGGTCGTCGGCACGGCGGTGGTGTTGATCGCTGCGTTGTACTTCTACTTCGATCGGTCGATTTCCGGGAAGGCCTTGCGCGCGACGTCGGTGAACCGGCTGGGCGCGCGGCTCGTGGGCATCGGCACGACGCAGGCAGGCCGCCTCGCGTTCACCCTCGCGGCGGGCCTGGGCGCGCTGTGCGGCGTGCTCGTGGCGCCGATCACGACCATTTACTACGACTCCGGCTTTCTGATCGGCCTGAAGGGCTTCGTCGGCGCCATCGTCGGCGGTCTGGTGAGCTATCCGCTCGCGGCTGCGGGCTCGCTGCTGGTGGGTCTGCTCGAATCGTATTCGTCGTTCTGGGCGAGCGCGTACAAGGAGGTGATCGTCTTCACCTTGATTATTCCGGTCTTGCTGTGGCGCAGCCTGGCAAGCCCGCATTCGGATGAAGACGAGGAGTAAGCCGATGAAATTCCGTTCTTTTTGGATCTTTTTGTTGATCGTCTTCGCTCTGCCGATCCTGCCTCGGCCGGTCGCCGTGCCCGAGTACTGGATCACGCTGCTGAACTACATCGGCCTGTATTCGATCGTCGCGATCGGACTCGTGCTGCTGACCGGCATCGGCGGAATGACGAGCTTCGGGCAGGCTGCGTTCGTCGGCGTAGGCGCGTATGCGACGGCCTTCCTGACGACGCGATACGGTGTCTCGCCGTGGCTCGCGCTGATCGCGGGCGTCGTGCTGACGGCGTTCATCGCGCTGTTGCTCGGCCTCATCACGATGCGCCTCTCCGGGCACTTCCTGCCGCTCGGGACGATCGCGTGGGGGCTGTCGTTGTTTTATCTGTTCGGCAACATGGAACTGCTGGGCAAGTACGACGGCATCAACGGCATTCCCGTGCTCAATGTGTTCGGCTGGGAGCTCGAATCGGGCCGCAGCATCTATTACCTGATCTGGGTCGTGGTATTGCTCGCGGTGATTTCTGTTCAGAATCTGCTTAATAGCCGTCCTGGGCGTGCGATCCGCGCGCTGCGGGGCGGTGGCACGATGGCCGAAGCGATGGGCATCAACACCGCGTGGATGCGCGTCGTCATCTTCGTCTATGCAGCGGTTCTCGCGGCCATTTCCGGGTTCCTGTACGCCCACTTGCAGCGTGCGGTGAATCCGACGCCGTTCGGACTGAATCACGGTATCGAGTTCCTGTTCATGGCGGTGGTCGGCGGCGTCTCGCATGTCTGGGGTGCGATTCTCGGCGCGACGATCCTCACCGTTCTGCAGGACTATCTTCAGACGCTGCTGCCCAAGCTGCTCGGCGCGAACGGCAATTTTGAGATCATCGTTTTCGGTGTCTTGATGGTGTTGTTGCTGCAATACGCGCGACAGGGCGTCTGGCCGTTCGTGGCTCGCCTTTTCCCGCGCGGGCCGCGTGCGCACGTCCCGGATCACGGCGATGTTTTGCCGCAGCGCAGCAAGCCGAACGCGGGCGAGCGCTTGCTGGTGGTGGAAAAAGCGCGCAAGCAGTTCGGCGGGCTCGTCGCGGTCAACGATGTGAGTTTCGAAGTAAAGGCGGGCGAAATCATCGGGCTGATCGGCCCAAATGGCGCGGGAAAATCCACGACCTTCAATCTCGTGACGGGCGTGCTTCAGGCCACGAGCGGGGCCATCAGTTTTCACGGGGAGCGCATCGAAAAGCTCACTTCACGTGAAATCGTCAAACGTGGCATCGGTCGGACGTTTCAGCACGTCAAGATGCTTCCGGGGATGACGGTGCTGGAGAACGTCGCAATCGGTGCGCATTTGCGCGGCAACACTGGCGTCTGGCGCAGTGTCGTGCGATTGAATGCTGCCGAGGAAGCGCGCTTGATGTCCGAAGCTGCGAAGCAGATCAAGCGTGTGGGTCTAGAGAAGCATATCTATAGCGAGGCCGGCAGTCTGGCACTTGGCCAACAGCGGATTCTAGAAATCGCCCGGGCGTTGTGCTGCGACCCGACTCTTCTCTTGCTCGACGAACCCGCGGCGGGTCTGCGTTATCAAGAAAAGTTGCAATTGGCCGAGTTGCTGCGGAAGCTGCGCGCTGAAGGGATGAGCATTCTGCTGGTCGAACACGACATGGATTTCGTAATGAATTTGACCGATCGGCTCGTCGTAATGGAGTTCGGGACGAAGATCGCGGAGGGCTTGCCAACCGAAGTCCAAAAAGATCCGGCGGTTCTCGAAGCGTATCTGGGCGGGGTGGAGTGATGGCAAAGGAATCGAATACGGCCGAGAATCCGATTTTGCAGGTCGACGGCTTGTCGGTGCGCTATGGCAAGGTCGAAGCGTTGCACGATGGCAAGCTTACCGTCGGGCCAGGGCAAATCGTTTCGGTCATCGGGCCGAACGGCGCAGGTAAATCGACGCTCCTCAACGCGATCATGGGCGCGTTGCCGCAAACGGGGCATGCCAAGGGCGTCGTGCGATATCTCGCTGAAGATGTGTCCGCGCTGGCGATTGAACGTCGCGTTTCACGTGGAATGTGTCTGGTGCCGGAAAAGCGTGAATTGTTCGCGACGATGACGGTTGAAGACAATCTGGTGCTCGGTGCATATCGACGCAAGCGGGCGGGCGAGCGTAACTTCCTCGACCAACTCGATCACGTGTTCGAGCTTTTCCCGCGGCTGAAGGAGCGGCGGAAACAGGCGGCCGGGACGTTGTCGGGCGGGGAGAGGCAAATGCTGGCGGTGGGCCGTGCGTTGATGGGCAAGCCGCAGCTACTCATGCTCGATGAGCCGAGCCTCGGACTTGCGCCGCTGATTGTTAAGGAAATTTTTCACATCATCAGCGCGCTTCGTCAGACGGGCGTTGCGACGCTGCTGATCGAGCAAAACGCACGCGCTGCCTTGCAGATTTCTGACTATGGCTATGTGCTTGAGACGGGCGAGTTCGCGCTGGAAGGAAACGCAGACGCGCTCCAACACAATCCGCAAGTCATCGAAACCTATCTCGGTTTGACGAAGAAAGTCGCGTAAGCACGCGGCTGAAGTGCCATCAGAAGGCGTGTTTCACGTGGAACACGCTTTTTTTCGTCCTCGGCCGATCGGTCGAATTCGAGGCAGAGAAGAAGCCGTTATAATCCAAAGTTATTCTCTCTCCCAGGTTCGTGTCGTTCGCACACGAGATCCCAATGCTTTATCCCACAGAATTTGATGTGATCGTCGTTGGCGGCGGTCACGCAGGCACAGAGGCGGCGCTCGCCTCTGCACGTATGGGCTGTAAGACCCTTCTTTTGACCCACAATATCGAGACGTTGGGTCAGATGAGCTGCAATCCGTCGATCGGCGGGATCGGTAAGGGCCATCTTGTCAAGGAAGTCGACGCGCTCGGCGGGGCAATGGCAGCGGCGACGGACGAATCGGGGATTCAGTTCCGCATTCTCAACTCGTCGAAGGGGCCGGCTGTGCGGGCAACGCGCGCGCAGGCCGATCGTCTGCTGTACAAGCAGGCAATCCGACATCGACTCGAAAATCAGCCCAATTTGTGGCTGTTTCAGCAGGCCGTCGACGATTTGATGGTCGAAGGCGATCGAGTTGTCGGCGCGGTGACGCAGGTTGGGCTTCGTTTTCGAGGCCGCGCGGTCGTGCTGACTGCTGGCACCTTCCTCGACGGGAAAATTCACGTCGGACTGAATAACTACGTCGGTGGCCGGGCGGGCGATCCTGCCGCAGTATCGCTTTCGGCGCGGCTCAAGGAGCTAAAGCTGCCCCAAGGCCGTCTCAAGACGGGCACGCCTCCGCGAATCGATGGCCGGACGATCGATTTTTCCAAGCTCGAAGAGCAGCCGGGCGATCTTGATCCGATCCCTGTGTTCTCGTTCCTTGGGCGCGTGGAGCAGCATCCGCGTCAACTGCCTTGCTGGGTGACTCACACGAACGCCCAGACGCACGACATCATCCGCTCCGGGCTCGATCGGTCGCCGATGTATACAGGCGTGATCGAAGGCGTCGGACCGCGATATTGCCCGTCTATCGAAGACAAGATTCATCGTTTTGCTTCGAAGGACGCGCACCAGATCTTTCTGGAGCCGGAAGGGTTGACCACGAATGAATTCTATCCGAACGGCATTTCCACCAGTCTGCCTTTTGACGTCCAGCTCGAACTCGTTCGCTCGATGCGCGGCCTTGAGCATGCGCACATCCTGCGACCTGGCTACGCGATCGAATATGACTATTTCGATCCGCGCGCGTTGAAGGCTTCGCTCGAAACGAAGGCGATCAACGGACTGTTTTTTGCAGGGCAGATCAATGGTACGACTGGCTACGAAGAGGCTGCTGCTCAGGGCTTGCTGGCGGGTATCAACGCGGGTTTGCAGGTTCAAGGGAAAGAAGCCTGGTCGCCGCGCCGCGATCAAGCGTACCTAGGCGTCCTTGTCGATGATCTCGTCACGCGTGGTGTGTCAGAGCCGTATCGGATGTTCACGAGTCGCGCCGAGTACCGCCTGTCGCTGCGCGAAGACAACGCGGATATGCGTCTGACGGAGATCGGGCGCGAGTTGGGTGTCGTCAATGACGTCCGCTGGGACGCCTTCAGCCGCAAGCGCGATGCTGTTTCACGTGAAACACAACGCCTTCGTTCTACGTGGGTCAATCCGAAGACGCTTCCGGCGGAAGAGGCGACAGTGTTACTGGGTAAGCCGATCGATCACGAATATAGTCTTGCCGATCTTCTGCGACGGCCCGGCGTTTCTTACGACGGAATCTGTTCGCTCCGTGATGGCGCTTGCGGTCCCGAGACATCACTCGCTGATGATCCGATCCTGCTCGCTCAGATCAAGGAGCAGATCGAAATTGGTGTGAAATATCAGGGCTACATCGATCGTCAGGCGGACGAAATCGTGCGGAATGGAGCGCAGGAAAATACGCGCCTGCCGGAAGCTCTCGACTATAACGAAGTCCGAGGTTTGTCCTTTGAGGCCCGCCAGAAACTCATTCAGCATCGCCCGGAGACGATCGGGCAGGCTTCGCGTATCTCGGGCATCACGCCGGCCGCGATCTCGCTTCTCATGGTTCATCTGAAGCGCGGCGCTGGCCGCCGTGGTCGCAATGCGGCTGGCGACGATTCGATTGCCGATAACCCGACGGCGGTTCAATGACGGAGCGCAATCCATCCTTGGCGACGACGCTCGAGAAGGGCGTCGCCGAACTCGATATTGCGCTGTCGCCCTCGCAAATTCAGAAGCTTCTCGATTACGTTGCGCTGCTCGGCAAGTGGAATTCCGTCTACAACCTGACGGCGATCCGCGATCCGCAGCAGATGCTGATTCAGCACATCCTGGATTCGCTCGCGATCGTTCCGGCAGTCTCCGCGCGCAAGCCTGCCACAGCGCTGGATGTCGGCTCCGGAGGCGGCCTACCTGGCATCGTACTGGCGATCGCGCTGCCGGAACTGCGCGTCACGCTCAATGACATCGTTCACAAGAAAACCGCGTTTCAGTCGCAGGCTAAGGTGCAATTGCGTCTGAACAATCTGTCGGTTGTGACTGGTCGCGTCGAAAGTTTACGTCCGGGAGTCGAAGTCCCGGGAAAATTCGATTTAATCGTGTCGCGCGCATTCGCAGAGCTCTCCGATTTCGTTACACTTGCGCGTCACCTGGTTGCCGACGATGGGCGAATTCTGGCGATGAAGGGCGTCAGGCCCGAAGCCGAAGCCGCGCGTGTGCCGGCGGGCGCAACAGTGCTCGGCATCGAGCGACTGAACGTTCCGATGCTCGACGCGGAACGACACATCGTTGAGATTGCCGTCGAGCCAGCTTGACGGTCCGTCGTACAGGTTCCATCCAGCATTCCAGCCAGGCACGCTGATCTTCTGACAGCGAAAAACGAGGACACTAAACGATGGCAAAAATCTTCTGCGTCGCAAATCAGAAGGGCGGCGTTGGAAAGACCACGACAGCGGTCAATCTCGCGGCCAGCCTCGCAGGGCTCGACCAGCGCGTGTTGCTGATCGACCTCGACCCGCAGGGCAACGCGACCATGGGCAGCGGCATCAACAAGGCCGCGTGCGAGAACACTGTCTATGAAGTGCTCGTCGATGGCGTCACGCTGCGCGAGGCGCGTACGCGCCCGGAAGCCGTCGGCTACGACGTACTGCCCGCAAACCGCGAGCTGGCGGGCGCCGAAGTAGAACTCGTGCAGATGGAAAATCGCGAGGGCATCCTTCGGGCGGCGATCGCCGAGGTAGTCGATGACTATGACTTTGTACTGATCGATTGCCCCCCGGCACTCTCGTTGCTGACGCTCAACGCGCTGTGCGCAGCCCACGGTGTCGTGATTCCCATGCAGTGTGAATATTTCGCACTGGAGGGATTGTCGGACCTCGTGAACACCATCAAGCAAGTGCATGCGAATCTGAATCGCGATCTCAAGGTCATCGGCCTGCTGCGTGTGATGTTCGATCCCCGAATTACGCTGCAGCAACAAGTGTCGGACCAATTGAAGGAACACTTTGGCAGCAAGTTGTTCGACGTTGTGATCCCGCGCAATGTGCGCCTTGCCGAAGCGCCGAGCTACGGACTGCCTGGCGTCGTTTTCGACAAGTCGTCGCGCGGCGCGCAGGCGTATATCCAGTTCGGCACGGAAATGATCGAGCGTGTGCGTGCGCTCAACGTCAACTAAGCAAAACCCATTCGATGCGACAGAGAACGCTGACGGAGGAACCGAAATGAGCGCTGTGATGAAGAAGAAAGGTCTAGGCCGAGGCCTGGATGCATTGCTCGGCGGCAGCGTCGATATTACGGAAGCCGTGCGCGGCGAGGGCGCGCCCTCGGTGTTGTCGCTCGATAAGATGCAGGCCGGCAAGTACCAGCCGCGCACGCGGATGGACGAGGGCGCGCTCCAGGAACTCGCGGCGAGCATTCGCGCGCAGGGCCTGATGCAGCCGATTCTCGTGCGCTCCATCGGCGACGATCGCTATGAAATCATCGCGGGCGAGCGACGTTTCCGTGCCGCGCGCCTTGCGGGACTCGACGAAGTTCCGGTGCTCGTGAAAAACGTGCCAGATCAGGCCGCCGCCGCGATGGCGCTGATCGAGAACATTCAGCGTGAGGATCTCAACCCGCTGGAAGAGGCGCAGGGCATCCAGCGTCTGCTCGACGAATTCCGCTTTACTCACGAACAGGCGGCCGAAGCGGTCGGGCGTTCGCGCAGCGCCGTATCGAATCTGTTGCGTTTGCTGAACCTCGCGTCGCCCGTTCAGACCATGCTTCTCGCCGGCGATCTCGACATGGGCCACGCGCGCGCGCTACTCGCGGTCGATGCGGCGACGCAAATCCAGCTTGCCAATCACGTCGTCAATCGCCGTTTGTCGGTTCGTGAAACCGAACGCTTGGTGGCGGCGACGACCAAGGAAGCGCCTGCGACAAAAGCACGCGCCGCAAACGACGGCGGACGTGATACGCGTCGTCTGGAAGAAGAGCTGTCGGATCTACTTTCCGCGAACGTGAAGATCAAATTGGGCGGAAGAGGGCGGGGCAAAGTCACGATCGATTTCGGCAATCTGGACTCGCTCGAAGGCATCCTCACCAAGTTGCGCGGCAGTATCGAAGCCCCGACTCCCGCCAACTGATTCGCACGGATCTTGTCCGAATTCAACGCGAAGCGCACGCGTTCCGACTTCCTCGCGCTTATCTGGAGGACCGTCTCGAAAGAGCCGGTTCTCGCGATTCTCATCTTCGCGCTGCTCGCGCTGCAGATCGCGCATCCGCGTCCGTGGATGTCGCTGCCCGGTCTCGTCGACTGGCAGACGGTGCTCACGCTAGCCGGCCTCCTGATTCTGACGAAGGCGATCGAATTATCAGGATTCCTGATGTGGGCGGCGCATCGGCTCGTGCATCACATTCATGGCGAGCGGACCCTGGCGCTGCTGCTCGTGGCGCTTGCTGCGGGGCTTTCGACCGTGCTGACCAACGACGTCGCGCTCTTTGCCGTCGTGCCGCTCACATTGTCGCTGCACAAGCTCGCACCGCTGCCGATCAAGCGGCTCGTCATCGTGATCGCGCTCTCGGTCAACGCGGGTTCGATTCTCACGCCCCTTGGCAACCCGCAGAACCTCTTTCTATGGCAAACGGGCGGCGTCGGTTTCCCCGCGTTCGTGTGGGCGATGCTGCCGCTATGCGCCGCGTTGATGGCGCTGCTTGGCATCGTCACGTTCGCGATGTTCCGCGCGAAACCGCTCGATCTATCCGGCGATGTCGAAGAGCACCGCGTCGATCGCATGTTGTGCGGCGTGAGTGTGCTTGCATTCGCTATATTCGTGGCGCTCGCCGATGCGCATCATGTCGGCCCGGCGCTTGCCGCGCTCGCGATCGTCTTCCTGCTGTGGCGTCGCGAGATCGTGTTCAGGATCGACTGGCTGCTGCTGCTCATCTTCGTGATGATGTTCATCGTGCTGCGTAGCGCGGCCGCGTTGCCATCGATTCACGCAGCCATCGCCCAAGTTGGAATCGGCACGCCAGCGCGCGCGTATGCGGCCGGCGCCGTGCTCTCGCAAGCGATCAGCAACGTGCCCGCGGCCATCGTGCTCGCGGAATTCACGAAGGACTGGCGCGCGCTCGCATTCGGTGTCAGCGTCGGTGGATTCGGCGTGGCGATCGGCTCGCTGGCCAATCTCATCGCCGTGCGATTGTCCGGTGAAAAGGGTATGTGGATGCCGTTTCACATGGTGTCGATACCATTCTGGATCGTGGCAATGGTCATCGGTTGGGCGCTCGTTTGACGCTCACCGAAGGCTCTGCCATCGAATGAGAATCTCCTTGCAATTGCAAGAAAAGTCTCGCTTTTGAGATTGATTTTTAAGCTTCGTCCGCTTGGCTTTTGACACACCTAAACTATTGAATCCGCGACAACAATCGCTTACAATCGCCCGGATTTATCAGCTAGGCCACCTCGAAAGCGCAGCGAAAGCGCAGGGTGATTTTCCGGACTCTTGGTTGAAGGTTTGAAGACGGTGCGAGAGGAAAATCGAGCGCCGAACGCTCACGCAACCGGCGATGCGAACGCCTCCGGAAATCAGCCGCGCAGTTCGTCTGCCGACGCGTGGGATGCCGAAGCGCAAGATAACAATATCGTTCCGCTCACGCGGGATCAGGCACAGAAGCTGTTTGGGCCCGAGGTGAGTCGTCCATCGCGTGTCACGCCGTTTAAGGTCGTGGCAGCGCAAATGGTTTTGTCCCTGGGTGCGACGCTGCTTTGGTGGCTGTTCTACAAGCCGCCGGGTGATGCTGCGCTGTCCGCATTTCTGGGGGGAGCAATCTGCTGGGTGCCGAGCGCTTTGTTCGCCGCGCGCCTGAGGGCGAAGAGCGGCGCGGAGACGATCATGAGCTGGATGATCGGCGAGGCGCTCAAGATGGGAGCGACGATCGCCATGTTCGTGGCGGTCGCGTACTGGTACAAGAGCGCGTTGTGGTTGCCGCTGCTCGTCACGTACATCGTCGCCCTGAAGACTTACTGGGTTGCAATGGCGCTACGGTGACGATTCTTGACGTCCCAGGTAAGTGCCTGCAGCACAGGTTGCAAGTAGCATCACATATGAAGACGTGCGGACCCTGTTCCGCACTCAGGCCTCTCGACCCGGAGCCGCTCAGCGAAGCGGCGGCTCGGAAGCGACAGGCGGCGAAAGATTTTTGACAATTTGGGTGGCTTTAACGATATGGCAGCTAGCGAAGGAACGCACGCTCTGGATCCGTCCGAGTACATTGCGCACCACTTGCAGAACCTTTCCACGCACGCACAGACGTCGATTTTCGACATCCACGTCTGGAATCTCGACACGCTTTTCTGGTCGATCGTGTGCGGTCTCGTAACCATCCTCATCCTCGGTCTTGCCGCACGCAAGGCGACCTCCGGTGTTCCCGGGCGGTTCCAGTGCGCCATCGAGATGCTGGTCGAAATGGTCGAAGATCAGTCGAAGTCGATGATTCACGGCAGCCGCCGTTTCATCGCTCCGCTCGCGCTGACCGTGTTCGTCTGGGTCGCCCTGATGAACTCGCTGGACTTCATCCCCGTTGATTTGCCGGGCCGTGTCATCGGCTGGCTGGGTCTGTCGGAAGCGCTGCCGCATCATCGCATCGTGCCGACGGCCGATCTGAACGGCACCATCGGCATCGCGCTCGGCGTGTTCGTGCTGATGATCTACTACAACTTCAAGATCAAGGGCGCCGGCGGCTTCGTGCATGAGCTGCTGTCCGCTCCGTTCGGCGCGCATCCGCTTCTGTGGATTCCGAACCTCGCGCTGAACATCATCGAGTTCGTCGCCAAAACGGTTTCGCTCGGCATGCGGCTTTTCGGCAACATGTACGCCGGCGAGCTGCTGTTCCTGCTGATCGCCCTTCTGGGCAGCATGTGGACGTTCGGTGCGGACGCTTCTGTGCTCGGCTTCATCGGCCACGTGGTCGCGGGCACGGTTTGGGCGATCTTCCACATTCTGATCGTGCTGTTGCAGGCGTTCATTTTCATGATGCTGACGCTGGTGTATATCGGCCAGGCGCATGACTCACACTGACGCGTTGCGGCACGTTCCGGAATCGTTCAGGTTTTAGGTTTTCGTTTTTTATAAATCCAGTTCCAAAGTCTTTAATCAAAGGAGTGATCATGCAAGCTTTCATCGCCAACATCCAGGGTCTGACCGCCATCGGTATCGGCATCATCATCGGCCTGGGTGCAATCGGCGCCTGTATCGGTATCGGTCTGATGGGCGGCAAGTACATTGAAGCGTGCGCTCGCCAGCCGGAACTGATGAACCCGCTGCAGACCAAGATGTTCCTGCTGGCTGGTCTGATCGACGCGGCGTTCCTGATCGGCGTTGGTGTGGCAATGCTGTTTGCGTTCGCGAACCCGCTGCTCTCGAAGCTCGCAGGCTGAGGTTCCTCGGAACTGTGCGTCTGATTTGCAAAGACGCCTGAACGGAACGGATGAGGCGCTGATCGAGCTCAACAAGCCGATGAGCGCCTTTTAACCGTTTCACCTCCGATCAAGCAACGTTTAAGGAAACACCGTGAATCTCAACGCAACCCTGTTTGCGCAAATGGTCGTGTTTCTGATCCTCGCGTGGTTCACGATGAAGTTCGTGTGGCCGCCGTTGATCAACGCCCTCGACGAGCGCTCGAAAAAGATTGCCGACGGCCTCGCCGCCGCCGACAAGGGCAAAGCGGAACTCGAAGCGGCGCACAAGCGCGTCGACCAGGAACTCGCGCAAGCGCGTAACGACGGCCAGCAGCGCATCGCCGACGCCGAAAAGCGCGCCGCAGCAGTCGCAGAAGAAATCAAGGCCAACGCTCAGGCCGAAGCCGCGCGCATCGTCGCGCAAGCCAAGGCTGACGCCGACCAGCAAGTCGTGAAGGCGCGCGAAACGCTGCGTGCCGAAGTCGCGGCCCTTGCCGTCAGGGGCGCCGAGCAAATTCTGAAGCGCGAAGTCGATCAGAAAGCTCACGCCGATCTGCTGAATCAACTCAAAACCGAGCTCTGATCATGGCCGAACTTGCAACCATCGCTCGTCCTTACGCAGAAGCGCTGTTCCGCGTAGCCGAAACCGGCGATCTCGCGGGCTGGTCCACCTTCGTCGAGGAGCTGGCACAGGTTGCGCGTCTGCCCGAAGTGGAATCGGTCGCTTCGAGCCCGAAGGTAAACCGACAGCAGATCGTCGATCTCCTGCTCGCCGCAGTGAAGTCGCCGCTGGCACAAAGCAATGCTCAGGCGAAGAACTTCGTCGGCATGCTGGTCGAGAACCATCGCCTGTCGCTGCTGCCGGAAATCTCCGTCCAGTTCGACGAGCTGAAGAACGCCCGTGAAGGTGCTGCCGATGCTCACATCGTGAGCGCGTTCCCCCTCGAAGGCGAACAGTTGAACGACCTCGTTGCAAGCCTCGAACGCAAGTTCCAGCGCAAGCTGAAGCCGATCGTCGAAATCGATCAGTCGCTGATCGGCGGCGTTCGCGTGACGGTTGGCGACGAAGTGCTCGATACCTCGGTCCGCGCGCGCCTCGCCAGCATGCAGACGGCTCTGACCGCTTAAGCGATCGACCGTGTCTGAAGCTGGCACGCAACAGAATTGACTATCAGGAGCGAATAATGCAACTCAATCCCTCTGAGATCAGCGAGCTGATCAAGAGCCGGATCCAGGGCCTTGAAGCGAGCGCGGATGTTCGCAACCAGGGCACCGTGATCTCCGTGACCGACGGTATCGTGCGTATCCACGGCCTGTCGGACGTGATGCAGGGCGAAATGCTCGAATTCCCGGGCAACACCTTCGGCCTCGCGCTGAACCTCGAACGTGACTCGGTCGGCGCCGTTATTCTCGGTGAATACGAGCACATCTCGGAAGGCGACATCGTCAAGACGACGGGCCGCATTCTCGAAGTGCCGGTCGGTCCGGAACTCATCGGCCGTGTGGTCGATGCGCTCGGCAACCCGATCGACGGCAAGGGCCCGATCAACGCGAAAGCTACGGACGCAATCGAAAAGATCGCTCCGGGCGTGATCTGGCGTAAGTCGGTGTCGCAGCCGGTGCAAACGGGTCTGAAGTCGATCGACTCGATGGTGCCGATCGGCCGTGGCCAGCGTGAGCTGATCATCGGCGACCGTCAGTGCGGCAAGACCGCGGTGGCCGTCGACGCGATCATCAACCAAAAGGGCAAGGACCTCATCTGTATCTACGTCGCGATCGGCCAGAAGGCTTCGTCGATCATGAACGTGGTGCGCAAGCTCGAAGAAACCGGCGCGATGGCGTACACCATCGTCGTCGCGGCTTCGGCTTCGGAATCGGCCGCGATGCAATACCTCGCGCCGTACGCCGGCTGCACGATGGGCGAATACTTCCGCGATCGCGGTCAAGATGCGCTGATCGTCTATGACGATTTGACCAAGCAGGCTTGGGCGTATCGCCAGATTTCGCTGCTGCTGCGCCGTCCGCCGGGCCGTGAAGCGTATCCTGGCGACGTGTTCTATCTGCACTCGCGTCTGCTCGAGCGTGCGGCGCGCGTCTCGGAAGAGTACGTCGAAAAGTTCACCAACGGCGAAGTCAAGGGCAAGAGCGGCTCGCTGACGGCATTGCCGGTCATCGAAACGCAAGCCGGCGACGTGACCGCGTTCGTTCCGACGAACGTGATCTCGATCACCGACGGCCAGATCTTCCTCGAAACCGACCTGTTCAACGCCGGTATCCGCCCCGCAATCAACGCGGGCGTGTCGGTGTCGCGCGTCGGTGGTGCGGCTCAGACCAAGGTCATCAAGAAGCTGTCGGGCGGTATCCGTACCGACCTCGCGCAGTATCGTGAGCTGGCTGCGTTCGCGCAGTTCGCATCGGACCTCGACGAAGCCACCCGCAAGCAGCTCGAACGCGGCCGCCGCGTGACGGAACTGCTGAAGCAGCCGCAGTATCAGCCGCTGCAGGTGTGGGAACTGGCTGTCGCGCTGTTCGCTGCCAACAATGGCTATCTGGACGATCTCGAAGTCTCGCAAGTTCTGCCGTTCGAAAAGGGCATGCGCGAATTCCTGAAGACCAGCCACGCCGATCTGATTAAGCGCATCGAAGACAACAAAGACTTGTCGAAGGACGACGAAGGCGCACTGCATGCCGCGCTGAAGGACTTCAAGAAGTCGGGCGCTTATTGATCGGGACTGAGGAGCAACGCGCGATGTCGTTGAACGTCGCGCGGCTTCGATCAAGGAGTAAGCAATGGCTGGAATGAAGGAAATTCGCGGCAAGATCAAGAGCGTGCAAAACACGCGCAAGATCACGAAAGCGATGGAAATGGTCGCCGCATCCAAGATGCGCCGCGCCCAGGAGCGTATGCGTTCCGCCCGTCCGTATGCCGACAAGGTCCGCGCAATCGCATCGCACATGAGCAAGGCGAACCCTGAGTATCGCCACCCGTTCATGGTCGAGAACAAGGGCGTGAAGACGGCCGGCCTGATCCTCGTCACGACCGACAAGGGTCTGTGCGGCGGCATGAACACGAACGTCCTGCGTGCGTCGCTGAGCAAGATCAAGGAACTCGATCAGAGCGGTGTCAAGATCGAGGCGTCGGCGATCGGCAGCAAGGGTCTCGGGTTCCTGAATCGCCTGAAGGCCAGTGTCGTGTCGCAAGTCACGCAACTGGGCGACACGCCGCATCTGGAAAAGCTGATCGGCGCGATCAAGGTGCAGCTCGACCTGTATTCGGAAGGCAAGATCAACGCGGTGTACCTGGCGTACACGCGCTTCATCAACACGATGAAGCAGGAAGCGGTGATCGAGCAGCTGCTGCCGTTGTCGGTGGATGATCTCGACGCGAAGGACGAAGACGGCGTCACGCCGAAGACCTCGTGGGATTACATCTACGAGCCGGACGCGCAGACCGTGGTGGACGAGTTGCTCGTGCGCTACGTCGAAGCGCTCGTGTACCAGGCGGTCGCGGAAAACATGGCGTCGGAGCAATCGGCGCGCATGGTCGCGATGAAGGCCGCGTCGGACAACGCGAAGACCGTGATCAACGAACTGCAGCTCGTTTACAACAAGAGCCGCCAGGCCGCGATTACGAAAGAATTGTCGGAAATCGTCGGCGGCGCCGCAGCGGTCTGATTTTGCTGACCGCTTGAAAGAACACAGTATCTAAAGGAAATGCGATGAGTACTACTGCTTTGGTAGAAGGCAAGATCGTACAGTGCATCGGCGCCGTTATCGACGTGGAATTCCCGCGTGAGCACATGCCGAAGATCTACGACGCGCTCATTCTGGAAGGCACCGAACTGACGCTCGAAGTCCAGCAGCAGCTGGGCGACGGCGTGGTGCGCACCATTTGTCTGGGTGCCTCCGACGGTCTGCGCCGCGGCACGATGGTCAAGAATACGGGCAAGCCCATCAGCGTGCCGGTCGGCAAGCCGACGCTCGGCCGCATCATGGACGTGCTTGGCCGTCCTATCGACGAAGCCGGTCCGATCGAATCGGAAACGATGCGCTCGATCCACCAGAAGGCGCCGGCGTTCGAAGACCTGTCGCCGTCGACCGAACTGCTCGAAACGGGCATCAAGGTTATCGACCTGATCTGCCCGTTCGCGAAGGGCGGCAAGGTGGGTCTGTTCGGCGGTGCAGGCGTGGGCAAGACCGTGAACATGATGGAACTCATCAACAACATCGCGAAGGAACACGGCGGTTATTCCGTGTTCGCCGGTGTGGGTGAGCGTACCCGTGAAGGGAACGACTTCTATCACGAAATGAAGGACTCGAACGTTCTCGACAAGGTCGCGCTGGTGTACGGCCAGATGAACGAGCCGCCGGGCAACCGTCTGCGCGTCGCGCTGACCGGTCTGACGATGGCCGAGCACTTCCGTGACGAAGGCCTCGACGTGCTGTTCTTCGTCGACAACATCTATCGTTTCACGCTGGCGGGTACGGAAGTGTCCGCACTGCTCGGCCGTATGCCTTCGGCAGTGGGCTATCAGCCGACGCTGGCTGAAGAAATGGGCAAGCTGCAAGAGCGCATCACGTCGACCAAGACCGGTTCGATTACGTCGGTTCAGGCCGTGTACGTCCCTGCGGATGACTTGACCGACCCGTCGCCGGCTACGACCTTCGGCCACCTGGACGCAACCGTCGTGTTGTCGCGTGACATCGCTTCGCTGGGTATTTATCCGGCAGTGGACCCGCTCGATTCGACCTCGCGTCAGATCGACCCGCACGTGATCGGCGAAGAACACTACTCGATCACGCGCGGTGTTCAGCAAACGCTGCAGCGCTACAAGGAATTGCGCGACATCATCGCGATTCTGGGCATGGACGAACTGTCGCCGGAAGACAAGCTGTCGGTCTCGCGCGCGCGCAAGATCCAGCGTTTCCTGTCGCAGCCGTTCCACGTTGCAGAAGTGTTCACGGGCTCGCCGGGCAAGTACGTGCCGCTGAAGGAAACCATCCGCGGCTTCAAGATGATCGTCGAAGGTGAATGCGATCATCTGCCGGAGCAAGCGTTCTACATGGTCGGCACGATCGACGAAGCCTTCGAAAAGGCCAAGAAGATCCAGTAAAGATTGGGTGTCTACAAGGGCGTCAGTCTGACGGTTGACGCCCGCGAACTACACTCAATCCAGGAGTCGACATAAATGGCAACCATCAAGGTAGACGTCGTCAGCGCGGAAGAGCAGATCTTCTCGGGCCAGGCGAAGTTCGTCGCGCTGCCGGGCGAAGCAGGTGAACTGGGCATTCTGCCCGGCCACACGCCGCTCATCACGCGCATTCGTCCGGGCGCGGTGCGCATTGAGGCGGAAGACGGCTCGGAAGAGTTCGTGTTCGTTGCAGGCGGGATTCTCGAAATCCAGCCGGGCATCGTGACCGTGCTCGCCGATACCGCCATCCGTGGCGCCGATCTGGACGAGGCGAAGGCGGAGCAGGCGAAAAAGCGTGCCGAGGAAGCGATTCAAAACAACACCTCGGAACTCGAGTACGCGACCGCGCAAGCGGAACTCGCGTACGCGACGGCTCAGCTCGCGGCGATCCAGCGTCTGCGCAAGGCGCACGCAAAGCACTAAGTGTGACGCGCCAAGCGACGTTCAGCAGTTCAAAGAAAGCAGCCTTCGGGCTGCTTTTTTATGCTCCAAATCGGCAAATCGCGCAGGCATTAGTGCATATCGGTTATGTGTATCGATGGCAGAGTCTCCGTAACGCATTGATTCGGCTAGGTTTTGCTCGCCTTCCCCAGGACGGCGTTGCGGGGAAACACTCAATGCCCGCACGCGTCTTTGCGATGCACAATAGCCTCCAATTAGCCTTCATCGGGCGGCGACTCATATTGGCGGAGACCATCGATGGCAACTGAACCGACGCAGGCCGGCGCGCAGATCAAACCGCGTGACGGCATTTCCCATGTTCGCGGCGCGACCGACATCGCTCTAAGCGACGCAACCGTCTCGCGTTTCCTTCTCGAAACCGCGAACCGCTTTCCCGAACGACCCGCCGTGGTGTTCCGCGAGCAGAACATCCGATGGACCTGGCGCGAGTTCGCGAACCAGGTCGACGTGCTTGCAAGCGGGCTGCTCGCGCTTGGCATTCAGGCGGGCGATCGCGTCGGCATCTGGTCGCCGAATCGTGCCGAGTGGCTGCTCACGCAATTCGCCACCGCACGCATAGGCGCGGTGCTGGTCAACATCAATCCGGCGTACCGGCTGGCCGAGCTCGAATATGCGCTGAACAAGGTCGGCTGCAAGGCGATCATCGCGGCTGAGCAGTTCAAGTCATCGAAGTATCTGGAGATGTTGCAGACGCTCGCGCCCGAACTCGCCCACGCCGCGCCGAACGCGCTCGATGCCGCGAAGCTGCCGGAACTGCGCGCCGTCATCCGCATGGGCGATGGCAAGACGCCCGGGATGCTCAACTTCGACGATGTGATGCGCACGGGCGCCACCCAACTCGACGCAGCGAAGCTCGACGCGCTCGAAGCGAAGCTGGGTCCGGACGACGCGATCAACGTCCAGTTCACGAGCGGCACGACGGGCAATCCGAAGGGCGCGACGCTCACGCATCGAAACATCGTCAATAACGCGCGCTATATCGCGATGGCGATGCGCCTCACCGAGCAGGATTCGCTCTGCATCCCGGTGCCGCTCTATCATTGCTTCGGCATGGTGCTGGCGGTGCTCGCGTGCGTGTCGACCGGCTGCACGATGGTATTCCCGGGCGAAGCGTTCGACCCTGGCGCGACGCTCGCCGCTGTCCACGACGAAAAATGCACCGCGCTGCACGGCGTGCCGACGATGTTCATCGCGGAACTCGATCATCCCGATTTCGCGAAGTACGACCTGAGCCGTCTGCGCACGGGCATCATGGCAGGCTCGCCGTGTCCGATCGAAACGATGAAACGCGTGGTTTCGACGATGCACCTGAGCGAGATCACCATCGCGTACGGCATGACCGAGACGAGCCCGGTGTCGTTCCAGAGTTCGACCACCGATCCGCTCGACAAGCGCACGACGACCGTCGGACGCATTCAGCCGCATCTCGAAGTGAAGATCGTCGATCCATTGGGCAACATCGTGCCCGTCGGCGAGACCGGCGAACTCTGCACGCGCGGCTACTCGGTGATGAAGGGCTACTGGGGCGACGAATCCAAGACGGACGAGGCGATCGTCGACGGCTGGATGCACACCGGCGACCTCGCGACGCTCGACGACGAAGGCTATTGCAACATCGTCGGACGCCTCAAGGACATGCTGATTCGCGGCGGCGAGAACGTCTATCCGCGCGAAATCGAGGAATTTCTGTTCCGCCATCCGAAGGTCCAGTCGGTGCAGGTGTTCGGCGTGCCGGATCAGAAGTACGGCGAAGAAGTGTGCGCGTGGATCGTCGTGCGTCCCGGCGAACAAGCGAGCGAGGACGAGATTCGTGACTTCTGCAAAGGGCAGATCGCGCATTACAAGATTCCGCGCTATATCCGCTTTGTCGACGAATTACCGATGACCGTCACCGGCAAGGCGCAAAAGTTCGTGATGCGAGCGCGCATGATCGATGAACTGAAGCTCGCCGAGACCAAGACGGCCTGAGCCTCACGGCATTCGAAATCACGAAACGACGAAGGGAGCGCCGCGGCGCTCCCTTCTGTCATTGGATGAAACGTTCGAGTCCTGAATCTTTCAAGAAACGCAAACGTTTGTCCAGGCGAAAAAAAAGCGGGCCTGGAGCCCGCTAAAAACCACACGCTACGGGGTTAGCGCGAGGAGACCACACGTGGGATTTCGAACGGATTACATTCGAATAACGATCCCAACACCGATGCCCCAAAAATCTGAGCGCTTAGGCCACAGCCAGCTATCGGACCACGCGACTTTCGCACAGCGCAGCCCAATACATCCGTGTTGAAACCGTTTCACAGATTGTGGGCGAATTGATTCAGAGTCGCCGTAACAAAGTGTTTCAGGTTGTAACCCGCGTCGGATAAGGCGGAGGGGAAATTTTGTCGCGCGAATCATCCGATTTTCACGGATATATTGTCTGTTATTCGGATCATTTATTCGATCGGCCTGACCTCGCCGCCAAATGCCGATTTTCGGACCAGAGCGATATTTTTGGATTTCCGCGAAAATCGAACGTGCGGACGCATGAAATCGATGCGCAAGTTGCCCGCAAATGATCATTCAACGAAAAAACGCTATGGAGACACGCATGACGATCGACGCAGCCTTGCTCCGTTACTACCGCGCCGTCGACGAAGCCTTCCCGGCTTTGACGCCCGATGCGGATGCACGGACGGTGCGAGACCGCTTCAGCAACATTGCAAAAGCTTACGCCCGAAAGCGTGACGATGCCGTGATCGCGCAAAACATCGAGATCGCTCTCGAAGGACGCACGCTCGTCGCGCGGGCCTACAAGCCGACGGGCGCGCAGGGGCCGCTGCCGCTCATCGTGTACTTTCACGGCGGCGGCTGGGTGGTCGGTGACCTGGACACGCACGATGGGCTCGTCGCGCGGCTCGCACAGGATTCGCAATGCGCCGTGGCGAGCGTCGATTACCGCCTCGCGCCGGAGCATCCGTTTCCCGCGCCGTGCGAGGACGCGCTCGACGCGCTGATCTGGCTCGCGGAGCATCGCTCGCGGCTCGGTTTCGCGGTCGACCGGTTGGCCGTAGGTGGCGACAGTGCGGGCGCGCATCTGGCGGTCGTCGCTGCGCGCGCAGCGAACGAGCGGGTGGCTGGCCTCGTCGGCTTGCAATTGCTGCTCTATCCCGTGATGCGCCGCCAGTTCGAAAGCCCCAGTTGCATCGCGAATGCAAACGGTCCGGGGCTCACGAATGATGAAATGAAGTGGTACTGGACGCAATTTCTATCGGGCGATGCACCGAAAGAGCACGACGTGCGCGCGTTTCCGCTGTCCGAACCGTTCGAGCGCACGCCGGCGCCCGCGCTCGTCGTCGCGGCGGCCTACGATCCGCTCTACGACGACGCCTTCGAACTCAAGCGTTTCCTGGAAGCCAACGGCGGTCGCGTCGAGATGATCGACGCGCACGACATGACGCACGGATTCGGGCGCATGCATTCGCAGTCGGAAGCGGCGCTCGGCTGGCTGCGCAAGATCGGCACGCGCGCAGGCGAGCTCATGCGTGCCGGGCGTTGAGCGTTACTTCAACCATTTGTCATAGACGGCCTGAAACTCGCCCGACGACCGGGCGAGATGCAGCCACTGATCGACATACTGCTGAAACGGCACATCGCCGCGCGGCAACAGATAAGCCTTTTCGCCGAACTGGAACGGCTTGTCCGGATGCACCGAACACAGCCCGGGATTGAGCTTCTGCTGGAGCAGCGTTTCGGAGGCGTCCGTGACCATCACGTCCGCTTTGCCTTCGAGGATCTGCTTGAAGATCGTCACGTTGTCCGGGTACTCGATCAACTGCGAATGCGGGAAAAACTGCTTCGCGAAGCGCTCGTTCGTGCCGCCCGGATTGACGATCGTGCGCACGTTCGGCTGATCGATCTGCGCGACGGTCTGGTACTTGTCGACATCGTCGCAACGGACGATCGGCGTTTTGCCGTCTTCCATGTACGGCGCCGTGAAGAAGGCACGCTTCTGCCGCTCTAGCGTGGTCGAGACGCCGCCCACGGCGATATCGCACTTGGCGACGAAATCGTTCATCAGGTTCGACCACGACGTCTTCACGTACTCCGCCTTCGCGCCGAGCGACTTCGCGAGACTCTCCGCGAGATCGATGTCGATCCCCTCGAACTGACCGTCCGGGCGAAGGAAAGAGTACGGCTTGTAGTCGCCCGTCGTGCAGACGCGCAGCGTGTGGCGCGCGAGGATATCGTCGAGCCGCGAGGGTGCTGCGACTGGCGCGGGCGCGGCGGGTTTCGCGCCGGCTACGGTGCCCGCCTGAACCGTTTGAGCGTGCGCGACGCCGTTGAGCGCGAGCGACATGACAAGGGCCGAGGCGGCGAGACTGACAGACGTGCGTTGCATCTATTCTCCTGGTTCTAGTTGTAGGGTTCCGTCGATGATACCGAGGCGTCCGCGTCCCCGGATACTCGTCCGAAACGCATAGGCCGCGCTGCATGAGACTTCCCGAATTGCCGGGCTCAGTCAACGAAAACGCCCGGCCGGTCCGGTAGAATGAATGATTCTTTGCCTTCAGCATCGAGCGACGTGGCACACACTCTTCTGAACGACACCTTCCTGCGCGCGCTCCTGCGCCAGCCGACCGACTACACGCCGATCTGGCTGATGCGCCAGGCGGGGCGCTATCTCCCGGAGTACAACGCGACGCGCACCCGTGCGGGGAGTTTTCTCGGGCTCGCGAAGAATCCCGACTACGCGACCGAAGTGACGCTTCAGCCGCTCGAACGCTTTCCGCTCGACGCCGCGATTCTCTTCTCCGACATTCTTACCGTCCCCGACGCGATGGGCCTCGGCCTGAATTTCGTGCAGGGCGAAGGTCCGCGTTTCGAGCGCACCGTGCGCACCGAAGATGACGTGAAGCGCCTCGCCGTGCCGGACATCGGCGCGACGCTCTCCTATGTCACCGACGCCGTGCGCCAGATCCGCCGCGCGCTCACCGACGCACAAGGCCGTCAAAAGGTGCCGCTGATCGGTTTCTCCGGCAGCCCGTGGACGCTCGCGTGCTACATGGTCGAAGGCGGCGGTTCGGACGATCACCGCACGGTCAAATCGATGGCTTATGCGCGTCCAGACCTGATGCACCGCATCCTCGATGTGAACGCGCAAGCCGTGACGGCGTACCTGAATGCGCAGATCGAAGCGGGCGCGCAGGCCGTCATGATCTTCGACACGTGGGGCGGTGCGCTCGCCGATGGCGCGTATCAACGCTTCTCGCTCGAATACATCGCGAAGGTGGTCGCGGGTCTGAAGCGCGAGCACGGCGGCGCGCGCGTGCCCGTCATCACCTTTACGAAGGGCGGCGGATTGTGGATCGAGGAAATCGCCGCGACGGGTGTCGATGCGGTCGGTCTCGACTGGACCATGAATCTGGGCAAGGCGCGGGAAAAAGTGGGCGCACGCGTGGCGCTGCAAGGGAACATCGATCCGAACGTGCTCTTCGCGCCGCCCGCGGCGATCCGTACAGAAGCGCGCGCCGTGCTCGAGAGTTACGGAAATTTTCCGGGCCACGTCTTCAATCTGGGCCACGGAATCTCGCAGTTCACGCCGCCGGAGAGCGTCGCGGAGCTCGTCGACGAAGTCCATCGTCATAGCCGTGCGATGCGCGCGAAACAAGCCGCGCGGTAGCTCATATACAAGAGCCGGCGTTGCGAGTGCATGTTGCAGCGCAATGTCGGCGCTTCGGAATCGGCAATCGAGGGCTGGAACATTTCGTCCGCATCGCCCATCTCAGGCGGCGTTCCTCGATGTCAAGACTGAACTTATGCACATTTCGTTCGCTGCGGCGCGCCATCAGACGTATGGCCTCCGGCAACCAATAACGTGTCTCTATGTATGCTTTAACCCTATGATTTTTAAGAAATTTCAAGAGCTTTGCCCGAAATGTGGGCCAGCGCACATAAGGGTTTCGTGACATTGTTTGCGGCGACGTCGAACGCACTTCTCAACAAAGTTATCCACAGGCCTGTGGAAAGCATCGGAAATCCAAAAATAATCGGCGGTTTACAGACGATTCTGATGTTTCACTTTAACTTCGCCCCGTTCAGCCAGATTCCAGTGTCGGACCGTTGTACGCGGGGTCGTGCGCGGTGACCGGCCTTTTCGTGCGCGTCGCGGTCGATCAGCCGATGCCCGTGCTGTTCGACTACCGTTATGCGCTGCCGGACGCGCCTGCCGTCGGCATGCTGGTGCAGGTGCCGTTCGGTCGACGCGAGGTCGTCGGGCTGATCTGCGAAATCGTCCATTCAAGCGACGTGCCCGCCGAAAAACTGCGCGCCGTTACCGCAATCTGCGATGGCTGCGCGCCGCTGTCCGACGCCTGGATCGCGCTTGCGGCTTTCGCTGCCGATTACTACCAGCGTGGACTCGGCGAAGTCGCGCTGCCCGCGCTGCCTCAGGCGTTACGCGACGCCTCGCGCTGGAATCGACTTTTCGCCGTGGAGCCGCGCTATCGGCTTTTGCCGGAGGGACGCGCGCAACTTCCCGACGCGTTGCCCGTGCGCGCCAGCGCCCTGCGCCGTCTGGCCGAAGCTCTCGCGGAGCAGCCATTTCTCGCTCTGTCCGATGCCCGCGCGCTGCATCCCAAAGCAAGCGTGACTTTCGACGACTGGCTCGCGCGCGGCTGGATCGAGACGGCGACGACACAAACTGTCGAGCCCGATACGAATGCGCAAGTGCTCCCAACCGGCGCCGCGCCGCTGCCGATTCTGACGGGCGAACAGCGCGATGCCGTCGATGCGATTTCCGGCGCGCAAGGCTTCGCGCCGTTCCTGCTCCACGGCGTGACGGGCAGCGGCAAAACCGAGGTCTATCTGCATGCGCTCGCCGTTTTGCTCGCGGCCCGGCCAGACGCGCAAGCGCTCGTTCTCGTTCCCGAAATCAATCTGACGCCGCAGTTCGAAGCCGCGTTCCGCGCGCGTTTTTCGGCGCTCGCCGACGGCTCCATCGTCACGATGCACAGCGGTCTCGCCGAAGGCGAGCGCGCGCGCAACTGGCTGGCGGCGCACACGGGCAGCGCGCGCATCGTGCTCGGCACGCGTCTCGCGATTCTCGCGTCGATGCCGCAACTGGCGATCATCGTCGTCGATGAAGAGCACGATCCTGCCTACAAGCAGCAGGAAGGTCTGCGCTACTCGGCGCGCGATCTGGCGATCTATCGTGCAAAACAGCTCGATATTCCCGTCGTGCTCGGCTCGGCGACGCCGTCGCTCGAAACCTGGTGGCAAGCGGAGCAGGGCCGCTACACGCGGTTGACGCTTACGCGCCGGGCCGTCGCCGAAGCGGCATTGCCGACCGTCAAGCTCATCGATCTGGAAGAGGAGAGACGACGCGGCCGCGCATCGGTCGAAGGGCTCGCGGGTCCGCTCATCGCCGCGCTGAAAACGCGCGTCGAGCGGGGCGAGCAGAGTCTCGTGTTTCTGAATCGACGTGGCTATGCGCCGATTCTGTCGTGCGACGCCTGTGGATGGGTCGCCGGCTGCCCGCGCTGCAGCGCCTACGCCGTGCTGCATAAGCCGGAGCGGGCGCTGCGCTGCCATCACTGCGGCTGGGAATCGCGCATTCCGAAGTCGTGCCCGGACTGCGGCAACATCGATATCGCGCCGATGGGCCGCGGCACGCAGCGCGTCGAGGAGACGCTCGCGAGCGTGGTGCCGGGCGCGCGGGTGCTGCGCATCGACGCCGACAGCACGCGCCGCAAGGGTAGTGCGCAAGCGCTCTTTTCGGACGTGCACGCGGGCGAGGTCGATATTCTCGTCGGTACGCAGATGATCGCGAAGGGCCACGACTTCCGGCGCGTGACGCTCGTCGGCGTGCTCAATGCCGACACCGCGCTCTTCTCGCACGACTTTCGCGCGAGCGAGCGGCTCTTCGCGCAACTGACGCAGGTGAGCGGCCGCGCGGGACGGGCGGGCTTGCCCGGCGAAGTGATGATTCAGACGCGCTATCCGCGTCACGCGCTGTATCAGGCGCTGTCGCGGCAAGACTATGTGGGTTTCGCCAATTCGACGCTCGCCGAGCGGCGCGACGCGCGCCTGCCGCCGTTCGTCTATCAGGCGATGTTGCGTGCCGAAGGCCGCACGCTCGAAGCGGCGCTCAAGTTTCTGGAGGATGCGGCGGCGGCGTTCGCACCTTTACCCGGCGCGGATCGCGTGACCGTCTACGATGCGGTGCCGCTTACCATCGTCAAAGTGTTCAATGTCCATCGGGCGCAACTGCTGCTGGAAAGCGCGTCGCGGGCGGCGTTGCAGGCGTCGTTGCGCGCGTGGCAGCCGGCGCTGCGCTCGCTCAAGGGCGTCCTGCGATGGAACGTCGAAGTCGATCCGCTGGACGTTTGAGTCGATAAAAAGCGAGTCAGACTACGTCGCGCGCGGCCCGGCCACCGCGGTCGGAAGCGTCATCGGATCGGCGAACGTGCGGCGACGCGCCCCGAACGAACAGCACGACGCAGACCGCGACCATCGCCCAAACGCCGGTTACCACCATCCAAGTGCTCATGCTCGTGCTCTCCCCGAAGTCGCCGTGCGCTGACGGCGAAGGCAGCGCCGTGGGCGGCGCATTGCGTTTATATCGGCGGCGTTAAAGGATTTACGTAGGGCGTGTCTCGAAAATTCCCGACTAGGGAAACTACTAGGCGACAGGCGCCAACCGACAGCCGGCGGCGCGCTGCTCAAAGCCTTGTTCCATAAGGGTTTCATTGTGGTGCAACCCTAGCGAAAATCTCGGTTGCACCTTTTAAATCAGCGGAGTACGATTCGCCAACTTTTTAGTCATGGGCCGGGTTGGGCACGACCGGCAAACGAAGGAAATATGGCGAGCACAACCCTAGGCGTCAAAGTCGACGATCTGCTGCGTTCCCGGCTCAAAGATGCCGCGACGCGCCTCGAGCGCACTCCACACTGGCTGATCAAGCAGGCGATCTTCGCTTATCTGGAGCGTATCGAGCACGGTCAGCTCCCGCCCGAACTGTCGGGCGCGAACGGTTCGTCCGAATTGGCCGATACCACGCCCGTCGATGGCGACGAAGACGGCGCGCCGCATCCTTTCCTCGATTTCGCGCAGAACGTGCAGCCGCAATCCGTACTGCGCGCGGCGATCACGGCCGCGTATCGCCGGCCGGAGCCGGAGTGCGTGCCGTTCCTGATCGGCCAGGCGCGCCTGCCCGCAACCGTCGCCGCCGAAACCGAAAAGCTCGCGACGAAGCTCGTCGAGGCGCTGCGCGCGAAAAGCTCGGGCGGCGGCGTCGAAGGGTTGATCCATGAGTTCTCGCTGTCGAGCCAGGAAGGCGTCGCGCTGATGTGCCTCGCCGAAGCGCTCCTGCGCATTCCCGACCGCGCCACGCGCGACGCGCTGATCCGCGACAAGATCAGCAAGGGCGACTGGAAATCGCACATGGGCCAGGCGCCGTCGCTGTTCGTGAACGCCGCGACGTGGGGCCTGATGATCACCGGAAAGCTCGTGACGACGAACAGCGAAGCGGGCCTGTCCTCCGCGCTCACGCGTCTGATCGGCCGCGGTGGCGAACCGCTGATCCGCAAGGGCGTCGATATGGCGATGCGCCTGATGGGCGAGCAGTTCGTCACCGGCGAGACCATCTCCGAAGCGCTCGCGAACAGCCGCAAGTACGAGGCGCGCGGTTTCCGCTATTCCTACGACATGCTCGGCGAAGCCGCGACGACGGAAGAAGACGCGCAGCGCTACTACGCGTCCTACGAGCAGGCGATCCACGCGATCGGCAAGGCAGCGGGCGGGCGCGGCATCTACGAAGGCCCGGGCATTTCGATCAAGCTCTCCGCGCTGCATCCGCGATACTCGCGCTCGCAGCAGGAACGCACGATGACCGAGTTGCTGCCGCGCGTGCGCTCGCTCGCGCAACTGGCGCGGCGCTATGACATCGGCTTGAACATCGACGCCGAGGAAGCCGATCGCCTCGAAATCTCGCTCGACCTGCTCGAAGCGCTGTGCTTCGATCCGGAACTGGCGGGCTGGAACGGCATCGGCTTCGTGGTGCAGGGTTATCAGAAGCGCTGCCCGTTCGTGATCGACTATCTGATCGATCTCGCGCGCCGCAGCCGTCATCGTTTGATGATTCGCCTCGTGAAGGGCGCGTACTGGGATACGGAAATCAAGCGTGCACAAGTCGATGGCCTCGAAGGCTATCCGGTCTACACGCGCAAGATCTACACGGACATCTCGTATCTCGCGTGCGCGAAGAAGCTGCTCGGCGCGCCGGATGCCGTCTATCCGCAATTCGCGACGCACAACGCGTTCACGCTGTCGGCGATCTATCACCTCGCGGGACAGAACTACTATCCCGGCCAGTACGAATTCCAGTGCCTGCACGGCATGGGCGAGCCGCTCTATGAAGAAGTGACCGGCCGCGACAAGCTGAATCGTCCGTGCCGCGTGTATGCGCCGGTCGGCACGCACGAGACGCTGCTCGCGTATCTCGTGCGCCGCCTGCTGGAGAACGGCGCGAACACGTCGTTCGTGAACCGCATCGCCGATGAATCCATTCCGGTGAAGGAGCTCGTGCGCGATCCGATCGACGAAGCGCAGGAGATCACGCCGCTCGGCGCGCCGCACGCGAAGATTCCGCTGCCGCGTCAGTTGTACGGCAACGAGCGCTTCAACTCGATGGGCCTCGATCTGTCGAACGAGCATCGTCTGGCGTCGCTGTCGTCGGCGTTGCTGGCGAGCGCGCATCATCCGTGGCGCGCCGAACCGATGCTGGAAGGCGGCACGATCATCGAGAACGGCATGCCGGCGCGCGACGTGCGCAATCCGTCGGACTTGCGCGATATCGTCGGCACGGTCGTGGAAGCATCGCCGGAACAGGTGAGCGCAGCGATCGCGAACGCCGTGGCCGCCGCGCCGATCTGGCAGGCGACGCCCGTCGAAGATCGCGCCGACTGCCTCGCGCGCGCCGCCGATCTGCTCGAAGCGCAGATGCACACGCTGATGGGCCTCGTCGTGCGCGAAGCGGGCAAGTCCTTGCCGAACGCGATCGCGGAGATTCGCGAGGCCATCGATTTCCTGCGTTACTACGCGTCGCAGATTCGCGCCGAGTTTTCGAACGACACGCATCGTCCGCTCGGGCCGGTCGTGTGTATCAGCCCGTGGAACTTCCCGCTCGCGATCTTCATGGGTCAGGTCGCCGCTGCGCTCGCGGCCGGCAATCCGGTGCTCGCGAAGCCCGCCGAACAAACGCCGCTGATCGCCGCGCAAGCCGTGCGCATTCTGCGCGAATCGGGCGTGCCCGCGGGCGCGGTGCAACTGCTGCCGGGCAACGGCGAAACGGTCGGCGCGGCTTTGGTCGCCGATCCGCGCACGCGCGCCGTCATGTTCACCGGCTCGACGGAAGTCGCCCGCCTCATCAACAAGACGCTGTCCGAACGCCTCGACCCGGACGGCCGGCCGATTCCGCTCATCGCCGAAACCGGCGGCCAGAACGCGATGATCGTCGATTCGTCGGCGCTCGCGGAGCAGGTCGTCGCGGACGTGCTGCAATCGTCGTTCGATTCGGCCGGCCAGCGCTGCTCGGCGCTGCGCGTGTTGTGCCTGCAGGACGACGTCGCCGATCGCACGCTCGAAATGCTGACGGGCGCGATGAAGCAGCTCGCGGTCGGCAATCCGGATCGTTTGTCGGCGGATGTCGGCCCGGTGATCGATGCGGACGCGAAGCGCGGCATCGACGCGCATATCGCCGGGATGCGCGACAAGGGGCGCAACGTCACGCAACTGCCGCTGCCGGACGCGTGCGCGCAAGGCACGTTCGTGCCGCCGACGCTCATCGAACTCGACAGCATCGACGAACTCAAGCGCGAAGTGTTCGGCCCGGTGCTGCATGTGGTGCGTTATCGCCGTTCGAACCTTGATAAACTCCTCGACCAAATTCGCTCGACGGGTTATGGCCTTACGCTCGGCATCCATACGCGTATCGACGAAACCATCGCGCATGTGATCGCGCGGGCGCATGTGGGCAACATCTACGTGAACCGTAACGTGATCGGCGCGGTGGTCGGCGTGCAGCCGTTCGGCGGCGAAGGTTTGTCGGGCACGGGTCCGAAGGCCGGCGGCGCGCTGTACTTGCAGCGTCTCCTGGCGAAACGCCCGACCGGTTTGCCGAAGTGGCTCGCGAGCACGCTCGTCGTCGATCAGACCGCGTCGAAGGACACGCCCACGGCAGCGCTCACCGCGTTGCGCGACTGGGCGATCGGCGAACGCGATCCGCAGACGGCTGCGCGCTGCGATGGCTATCTGCAGCATGTGATGGCCGGCGCGACCGCGGTCCTGAACGGCCCGACGGGCGAGCGCAACACATACACGCTCGGCGCGCGCGGCACGGTGCTGTGCGTGGCGGCGACATCGAGCGGCGCACGCGCGCAACTGGCCGCCGCGCTCGCGACGGGCAACCGCGCGTTGTTCAGCGGATCGGCGGGCGAGCAACTGGCGGCGTCGCTGCCGGCATCGCTGAAGCCATATGTCCAGGTGCGCCGAGCGGCGGAGGACTTCGACGCCGTTCTGTTCGAAGGCGACAGCGATGAACTGCTGTCGCTCGTGAAGGAAGTCGCGAAGCGCACGGGACCGATCGTATCGGTGCAGGGCGTGGCTGCGGGAGCGTTCGCCGACGCTGGCCACGATGGCGAAGACTACGCGCTCGAACGTCTGCTGACGGAACGCTCGGTGAGCGTGAACACGGCGGCGGCGGGCGGCAATGCGAATTTGATGACGATCGGTTGAGACACCCCTCGAGCGCTCGATTCAAACGAATTCAAACAAGCGGCAGCAGGCACGGCGATCCCGGCACAAGCTGCCATCCACACTGGAACCAGGAGAAGCTATGAAGCAAACGATGACCAAGCTGGCGGCAGCCATGACGCTCGCCGGCCTGTCGCTCGCGGGGACCGCATTCGCACAGCAAGCCGAGGACGTGAAGGTCGGTTACGCCGGACCGCTGACCGGTGCGCAGGCGCACTACGGCAAGGACATGCAGAACGGCATCACGCTCGCCGTCGAAGATTTCAACGCCACGAAGCCGACGATCGGCGGCAAGCCGGTTCGCATCGTGCTGAACTCGGCCGACGACCAGGCCGACCCGCGCACGGGCACGACCGTCGCGCAGCGCCTCGTCGATGACGGCATCAAGGGCATGCTCGGCCACTTCAATTCGGGCACGACGATCCCGGCATCGCGCATCTACGCGAACGCGGGCATCCCCGAAATCGCGATGGCGACGGCGCCCGAATACACGACGCAAGGCTTCAAGACGGCCTTCCGCATGATGACCTCCGACACGCAGCAAGGCTCGGTCGCGGGCGAGTTCGCGGTGAAGAACCTGAAGGTCAAGAAGATCGCGATCGTCGATGACCGCACGGCATACGGCCAGGGTCTCGCCGACCAGTTCGAGAAAGCGGCGAAGGCGGCGGGCGGCACGATCGTCGACCGTGAATTCACGAACGACAAGGCTGTCGACTTCAAGGCGATTCTGACCAAGATCAAGTCGATGAACCCGGACCTCGTGTACTACGGCGGTGCCGATTCGCAAGCCGGCCCGATGGTCAAGCAGATGAAGACGCTCGGCTTCCGCGCACCGCTGATGGCGGGCGAAATGGTGAAGACCGATACCTTCGTCAAGATCGCGGGCGACGCGGCCGAAGGCACGGTGGCATCCCTCGCCGGCCTGCCGATGAACGAAATGCCGGGCGGCGCGGACTACGAAGCGAAGTACAAGAAGCGCTTCAACGAAGACGTGCAGACCTACTCGCCGTACGCCTACGATGGCGCGATGGCGATGTTCAACGCGATGAAGGCGGCCAACTCGACGGACCCGGCGAAGTACCTGCCGTTCCTCGCGAAAACCGACATGCAGGGCGTGACGGCGAAGCACCTGTCGTATGACTCGAAGGGCGATCTGAAGAACGGCGGCATCACGCTGTACAAGGTCGTCGGCGGGAAGTGGACGACGCTGCAGAGCGTGGGCGGGAAGTAAGAGCTGCGGGTTGAGCTAAAAAGAAAGCCTCGTGATTCAGGTCACGAGGCTTTTTTGTTTTCGGCCTCGCGTTTGTGGCCCGTCACCATCGCGCGAATAAGATTCTCCCGCGTCCACACGCTCATCAGCACCGCCGCCGCGACATGCACGCATACGCAAACCTCGACCGCAATCGAAAGCCACGTATGAACCTCTTGCGGCCACTCCTCGCCCCAGAACGCATCGAGCCTCATGATCCAGCCGGACACCGCGAGCGCGACAATCAGAAACCAGAGAAACAGCGCCATCAAACCGCCGAGCGGATTATGCGAAACGTGATGCATCGGCTTGCCGTTCGCAAGCGATTTCAGATAGTCGGAGAGATGCGAACGCGTCGGCCACCACGCGGAAAATCGCGCGTGACGCGATCCGATGAAGCCCCAAACGATACGCGCGGCAACGAGCCCGGCCGCCACATATCCAAGCAAACGATGCGTGGAATCCGTCGGCCCGAACAGATTCCACAAGACGATGCCCGCCACGGCCCAGTGCGTGAGCCGCACCCACGCGTCCCAGACTTTCACGCGGGCAAAGTCCGTCACGCTTACTCGACTTCCGACTTCACGACAGCCAGCGTCTTCGTGTCGTAATAGATCTCGACTTTCTTGCCGTTCTTGTCGTGGCCGTAGATCTCATAGCAGTTGCCATCGACCTTGAACTTGCGAATCTTGTAGCCTTGCGACTCGAGTTGAGCCTTGGCATCCGATTCCTTCATCCACTCGCTCTTCGGATGCGCGGTGCAGTCGGCCTTCGCGAAAGCCGCGCCCGAAAAGCCCAACGCCAATGACAACGCCAGAATCTTAAGCATCGCTAACTCCCTGTGTTTTCGAACTGGCTACTCTACTGCCACCGGGAGCGGTCTGCAAGAAGATTGAAAGTTTGTCCCTTAGCGCTGTCCTTGCCGGCGAATTTGTTCGAGTGTCGCGCCCGGCGTGCTCTGATCCTGCGGAATGCGGATCTCGATCAACGCGGGCAGGCCGGATTTCCGGGCGCGTTCGAATGCAGGCATGAACTGATCCGTCGTCTCGACGAGTTCGCCGTGCGCGCCGAACGCGCGCGCAAACGCGACGAAATCCGGATTCGTCAGCCCCGTCCCATGCACGCGATTCGGATAGTGCCGCTCCTGGTGCATCCGGATCGTTCCGTACTGCGCGTTGTTCACGACGATGAAAATCACCGGCAATTCATATTGCATCGCCGTGGCGAGTTCCTGACTCGACATCATGAAGCAGCCGTCGCCCGCGAACGCGATCACCGTGCGGTCCGGATAAAGCGACTTCGCGGCGATCGCGGCGGGCACGCCGTAACCCATCGCCCCGCTCGTCGGTGCGCACTGCGACCGGAAATGCCGATACGAATAGTGCCGATGCAGCCAGGTCGCGTAATTGCCCGCGCCGTTCGTGAGGATCGAATCGGCGGGAATCGTTTCCGCGAGCTGGCGCATGATTTCGCCGAGCTGGACATCGCCGAGCATCGGACGCGGCGTGCGCCATTCGAGATACGCGGCGTGCGCGGCCTCGGCCTCGCCATGCCACGCGATATTCGCGGGCGGCGTCAGCGCCGCGAGCATCGACGCGATTTCCGGCATGCCCGAGACGATCGGCAGATCGGCGCTGTACACGCGCCCGAGTTCCTCCGCGCCCTGATGCACGTGGATGAGCGTCTGCTTCGTCTTCGGGATGTCGAGCAGCGTGTAGCCGCCCGTCGTCGATTCGCCCATGCGCGGGCCGAGCACGAAGAGCACGTCGGCATCGCGCACGCGCGCGGCGAGCGCCGGATTGATGCCGAGGCCGACATCGCCCGCATAGTTCGGATGCTCGTTCGACAGCGTGTCCTGATAGCGGAATGCGCAGCCCACCGGCAAGCGCCATTGCTCGACGAAGCGCGCGAAGTCCTGCGTCGCCTCGAGCGTCCAGCCGCTGCCGCCCGCGATCACGAACGGCTTCTTCGCGTTGGCGAGCAGTTCGCGCAACCGGTCGATCTGCGCCGCCGACGGCGATGCCGCCACGCGCTGATAGCGCGGCGCGGGCGGCGCGGCGGCGACCGCTTCGGTCAGCATGTCTTCGGGCAGCGCGAGCACGACCGGACCCGGACGGCCCGAGGTCGCCATGTGAAACGCGTGGCTCATGTACTCCGGCACGCGGCGCGGATCGTCGATCTGCGCGACCCATTTCGCCATCTGCCCGAACATGCGCCGGTAGTCGATTTCCTGAAACGCCTCGCGGTCCATGTGATCCCGCGCGCATTGGCCGATGAGCAGGATCATCGGCGTCGAATCCTGAAACGCGGTGTGCACACCGATCGACGCGTGCGTCGCGCCGGGCCCACGCGTGACGATCGCGACGCCCGGTTTGCCCGTCAGCTTGCCGACCGCTTCGGCCATGTTTGCCGCGCCCGCCTCGTGGCGGCAGACGATCGTCTGAATCTGCGAGGTTTCGTCGTGCAGGGAATCGAGCACGGCGAGAAAGCTCTCGCCGGGCACGCAGAACACGCGCTCGACGCCGTGATGCACGAGCGCATCGACGAGAAGACGCGCGCCGGTAGTTTGATTGTCGGGAGAAGCGGATTGCGCGGAGGGGACAGCGGACGCCATGCGAAGAACTCTCCTGTGAGTGTCCGGATCGTCGCGGATGCGGGCCGGACAGTGAGCGAATTGCCCTAAAGCTTACGCCGTCGGGCGAGCGGGCGGCCAGAAGCAAAGCGGAATTTTTTCCCGGCGCGCGCGACCTGTTCGCGCCACCCGCGGCATTTCCATCAGCCGAAATACCCCTTTTTCTCGCCCCTTATCCAGCGATGGAGAAAGGGTGGAGTTCGCAATAATGGCTTCACTGAAAAGCGGACACGGCAACGAGCCAAGCGGGTCCGCCTCGCAAAGATCGCAGTTTCACCTCATCGGGGGCAAGTTTGAACATTCGTAAATTCATCGGCGCGAACAGCCGCGACGCATTGCGCCAGGTTCGTGAAGCGCTCGGCCCCGATGCCGTGGTGCTGTCCAATCGCACGCTGGATGATGGTTCCGTGGAGATCGTCGGCGTCGCGGACAGCGATATCGCGTCGATCTCGCCGGCCGCGAAGGAACAGGTCGTGCGCTCGGCAGGCTCGTCGCGCGCCGCGCTGGCTGCCGCGGCCGCCGCGCTGCCGGCTAAGCAATCCGCCGCGAATCCCTACGCGAGCGGCGACGTGTTCTCGTCGGTCTTCGGCGCAAACACCGACGCCGACGATGAAGACGATTTCGCGCACGAACACGAAGCCGCATCCGACGAAGAAGCGCCGCGCACGATGGCCGACTCGAACCCGTGGCTGATCGAGCATGCGAAGCGCATCGCGCAGCAGGCGACGATGCCGTCGAACCGTCCGCTGACGGCGTCCGCCGCGATCGCTCGCGGTATGGGCGTGCCGGTCCCGGTCGCCGCGCAAGAGACGCGCGCCGACAGAACGCCGGAAGCAGGCAAGTACGCGATTCGCCAGCAAGCGCAGGCGCAGGCGAACCGCGCGGAAGCCATCGCTCAGGCGCGCGTTCAATCGAAGGTCGAAACGCCCGACTGGGCACGCGAAGCCGCGCAGGTCGCCGCACGCCGCGCCGCGCAGAAGATCAACGCGAGCGCGCCGCACGCCGAAGCACCGGCGGCGAGCACCGCACCGGCTGCGCAGGAAGGCGCCTTCGAAGGTTTGCCGGCGAACGCGGCGGCGGTCGTGACGGAAGCGATTCGCGCACGCATGGAGCAGGTCGTCAACGAAACGGTGATGAACGAGCTTTCGTCGATGCGCTCGATGATGGAAGAGCACTTCTCCGGTCTGCTCTGGGGCGAGCGCCAGCGCCGCAATCCGACGGGCGGCGCGCTGACCAAGCGTCTATTCGCCGCCGGTTTCTCCGCGCAACTCGTCCGCATGATGGTGGACAACATGCCGGAGATGGAAAGCGTGGAAGGCGCGCTCGAATGGGTGCAGGAAGTGCTCGAATCGAACATCCCGGTGATGGATAGCGAAGATGCGCTGATGGAACGCGGCGGCGTGTTCGCGCTGATGGGCCCGACGGGCGTCGGCAAGACGACGACCACCGCTAAGCTCGCGGCGCGCTGCGTGATGCGCTTCGGCGCGAGCAAGGTCGCGCTGCTCACGACCGACAGCTACCGGATCGGCGCGCACGAGCAACTGCGCATCTTCGGCAAGATTCTCGGCGTGTCGGTTCACGCGGTGAAGGACGCCGCCGACCTGCAGCTCGCGCTTTCCGAGCTGCGCAACAAACATATCGTGCTGATCGACACGATCGGCATGAGCCAGCGCGACCGCATGGTCTCCGACCAGATCGCGATGCTGTGCGGCGCGGGCCATCCGGTGCAGCGCATCCTGCTGCTCAACGCGACGAGCCACGGCGACACGCTCAACGAAGTCGTGCAGGCATACAAGAGCGCCGCGGATCAGCCGCCGCTCGCGGGCTGCATCCTGACCAAGCTCGACGAAGCGACGAATCTCGGCGGCGTGCTCGATACGGTCATCCGCTACAAGCTGCCGGTGCATTACGTGTCGACTGGCCAGAAGGTGCCGGAGAACCTGTACGTCGCGACCAAGCGTTTTCTCATCAAGAGCGCATTCTGCATTCCCCGCGACGGCTCGCCGTTCGTGCCGCAGGACGAAGAAGTGCCGGCGCTGCTCTCCGCGCTGTCCGCGCGCGCCACGACCGAACTGCATGGGGTGCACTTTGGATAAGTTCGTGCTCGACCAGGCGGAAGGTCTGCGACGGCTGCTCACGCGTGCCGGTTCGCGCGTGGTGGCGGTTGCGGGCGGGCCGGCGGGCATCGGGTGCACGTCGGCGGTGGTGAATCTCGGCGCGGCGCTGTCCGTGCACGGCAAGGATGTGCTCGTGATCGACGAGCATCAGGACGCGGGATCGGTGAGCCGCATGCTGGGTTTGTCCGATGCAGGCACGCTCGCCGCGGTGATGTCCGGCCGCCGCGCGCTCGCCGATGTCGTCGAGCGCACGCCGTTCGGCTTCTCGCAGATCGCCGCACCGCGCGACGAGCGCATCAGCCACGACGCCGCGCAGTGCCGCGCATTGCTCGATGGTCCGGCCGACATCGTTCTGATCGATGCGCAACTGGACCGTCACGGCGCGCTGTCGACGCTCGCGGCTCAGGCGCATGACTTTCTCATCGTGACGCGGGTAGCCGCGTCGGCGATCACCGAGGCGTATGCGTGCATGAAGCGCCTGCACTACGCCCATGCGATCGGCCAGTTCCGCGTGCTGATCAATCACGTGCAGAACCCGGCTGACGCGGCGGTCGCGTTCGACAACCTGTCGGGCGTCGCGAGCCGGTATCTGGCCGTGTCGCTCGTGCAGGCAGGGTATGTGTCCGAGGATGCGCGCGTCGCTCGGGCAAAGGAACTCTCACGCTGCGCAGTCGAAGCGTTCCCGGCTACGGCCGCGGCACGCGACTACCGCGCGATCGCGGCGGAGCTCCTCCACTGGCCGATGCGCCCCGCGCCGTACATGCGCGCGGCGAACGGCCAGCCAGACGCGCGAATTCCGGTTGGCGACTCTGAACAGGGCGGGCGGGAGGCGGCGCATCGTGTGGCCGCGCTTCACGACTTTGCAATGAGCAGCACGGCGTCGATGTGATCAAGATAGGTGACCATGATGTATAACGCCCAAGGCAAACTCTCACAGTCGGACGTCCTGACGAAATATGCGCCGCTCGTTCGTCGGCTGGGGCTTCAGCTCGTCGCCAAGATGCCGGCGAGCGTCGATCTCGACGATCTCATCCAGGCCGGCATGATCGGTCTGCTGGACGCGGCGAGCCGCTACAAGGAAGATCAAGGCGCGCAATTCGAAACCTACGCGAGCCAGCGCATTCGCGGCGCGATGCTCGACGAGCTGCGCGCCAACGACTGGCTGCCGCGCAGCATGCGCAAGACGTCGCGCGAAGTGGAATCGGCGGTGCATAAGGTCGAGCAGAACCTCGGCCGCTCCGCGAGCGAGACGGAGATCGCCGAGCACATGAAGATGCCGCTCGACGAGTATCAGTCGATGCTCCAGGATCTGCACGGCAGCCAGCTGATCTACTACGAAGACTTCGACCGCTCCGCCGACGACGAGCCGTTCCTCGACCGCTATTGCGTCGATCGCTCGGACCCGCTTTCGGCGCTGCTCGACGACAGCCTGCGCGGCGCGCTGATCGAAGCGATCGACAAGCTGCCCGAGCGCGAGAAGCTGCTGATGAGCCTCTACTACGAACGCGGCCTGAACCTGCGCGAAATCGGCGCGGTGATGGAAGTGAGCGAGTCGCGCGTGTGCCAGCTGCACAGCCAGGCGGTCGCACGTCTGCGCACGAAGCTGCGCGAGCAGGCGTGGACGAGCGTCGAGGCCTGATTCAGTTCGTTTCGAAGTCGCGCGTTTCGGCGAAGACCGTTTTCCCTTCGCCGAGACTTTTTGCGCGATACATCGCACGATCGGCGGCGCGCAGCACGGCGGTGATGCCGGATTGCTGCGCGCTCGTCGCGCTCGAAAGCAGACACGCGCCGATGCTCGCCGATACCGACACCGGCCGCTCCTGCACCGATGTCATCGCGTCGAGAATCGAGTGAATGCTGTCGGCCACCGATAGCACCGCCGCGCGGTCGCGCACCTGATGCGCGAGCACGACGAACTCGTCGCCGCCCAGACGCGCGATGGTGTCGGACTTGCGCATGCGCTTCGCGAGCGATTGCGCGAAGGCTTGCAGCAGCATGTCGCCGACGGCGTGACCGTAGGTATCGTTCACTTCCTTGAAGCCGTCGAGATCGATGAGAAGGAGCGCGGTGGCATCGTCGCCGCCGGTTTCGCGCGCGGTCATCGCACGATCGACGATCCGTTCGAGCGCGTATCGGTTGGACAGGCCCGTGAGCGGATCAGTCGATGCCTGACGCGCGAGATCGCGATTCGCATTGCCGAGGCGATCGACGAGTACGCTCAAATACACCGATGCGCCCAGCACGCTCAAACCGAGCCCGATCGCGGCGGGAAGATTGGCGCGCCACCACGGCTGCCAGACGCCGAGCGCCGTCACGACGATGAGCGCCGTCGCGCACGACACCGCGAGCGTGCGCTTGCCATATCGGCATCCCGAGCCGATCAGAAACCAGAACATCACCCAGATGAGCGGCAGCGCGATCGCGCCGCCCGCCGCAAGCGCGAGCCCGAGCAGGGTTTGATCGGCGATGGTCGTGACCGTGAGACGCTTCTCCGACGGCGTGCTCATGCGGTTGACGATCAGCAGCGTGGCCGCACCGTAAGACACATAGAGCGCGATGAGACGCGCGACCGCGAGTGCATCGTAGGAAGGGCGGAGCCATGCAAAGATGCCGTAGGCCAGAAGAACCGCCGCTCCCATCCAGACCCGCAGCGTGGCCTGCTCGCGTTCGGGATTCCGGTGCTCGGACCATGCGAAGGCATAAGGCCGGCGTGCCGGTTGATGCGCCTGCTCCATACTGAACCCCTGGATGGTGATTTCTTTCTTTTATCTTGCTGTCGTGTACTGCGGCCCCGTCGCGTGGCATCGGCTTTATGGCGTGGTATCGAATTGCGCCGAGCGAGCGATCCGCTATTTTGCAACGTTTTGCGAAGACGCTGTGTTTCGTGTAATAGCGGCTTTCGCACTTCTATTTCCGATTCACCGTGATGCGCGACGAATCCATTTCTCTGGCCGGCGAATGGCTGCCGGTCTGCAATAGCGAAGACGTTCCCGAAGGCGGCGCGCGCGGCTTTGTCGTCGCCGACGAGCGCATTGTCGTGTGGCGCGACGGTATCGGCGCGGCGCATGTGTGGCGCGATTACTGTCCGCATCGGGGCGCGCAGTTGTCGCTCGGGCACGTGATGCGCGATCAGATCGTGTGCCCGTATCACGGCTGGCGTTACGACATCGAAGGGCAGTGCTTGCGGATTCCATCGAATCCATCGTTGCGTCCTCCGAAGCGTGCCTGCGCGACGACGTTCGTCAGCGAGGAGAAGTACGGCGTCGTGTGGATGTGCTTCGGCGAGCCGGCCTACGCGCTCGATTTCTTTCCCGAAGCCGCGATTCCCGGTGGCCGGCGCATCAATCTCGCGCCGCAGACGGTGAGGTCATCGGCGCCGCGCGTCGTCGAAAATTTTCTCGATATGGCGCACTTTTCGTTCGTGCATGTGGGGATTCTGGGCGAGGACGCGCATACGGAAGTGCCGGATTATGAAGTCGTGCAGACTTCCGATGGCGGACTGGAGGCGCGGCAGTGTCGGTACTGGCAGCCTGCGGGGATTCCGGGACAGGGCGGCGGCGCAATGATCGGTTATGTGTATCGCGTGAAGCGGCCGTTGATCGCGAGTCTCACGAAGATGGCGTCGGGCGGACAGGGTGCGCTGCATATCATGCTGGCGGCGTCGCCGGTGACGCAGACGGAAACGCGCGCGTGGCTCGTGTCGATTCATGAGGACGACACGACGCATTCGGATCAGGCGCTTTACGACTTCAATATGGAAATACTGATGCAGGACACGCCGATCGTCGAGTCGCAATGGCCTCGGCGTCTGCCGCTCGATCTCGATGCGGAGTTGCATCAGCGGTGTGATCGGATGGCGGTGGCTTACCGGAGATGGCTGGCGGGGATGGGGTTCGGGTGGGGGACGATTCTCGCGGAAGCCGAATGATCGCGCGTCGCGGAGAAGGATTGGCGCGCCCGGCTGGGATCGAACCAGCAACCCCTGCCTTCGGAGGGCAGTACTCTATCCATTGAGCTACGGGCGCATCGGGGAGAGGCCTTGCGTGAGGGAAGCGCCAAAAGACAAACGGCTGCTGCAAGGCCCAACGAATCCGAGAGAATACCTGTTTTCCGTGACTTCGTCCATCGCAGGGGGGTGGACGCATCGCGCGAAGCATCACACGATTCGGGTAAACGCCCGCACCGCCGCCACAGCCACCTCGCGCCGACAGTTAAGCGTTCCGTCTATAATCGACCGTGCCTTTCCCCAGGCGCGCCCAAGCGCAATGCGGTAGCTGTCACGCTGTCACTGAACCGACTCACACCAAAAAACGGGAGACGAGACAAGCATGAGCGAAGCACCCCACGGAGCCCCGATCAAGACGCCCGGCCAACTCATCGCCGCGATCATCGCGGGATTCGGCATCCCGGTCGCCATCATCATCCTGCTCGCGGTTTATGTGAACAACTCGACGCGTACCGGCGCGGGCACGGACATCGAGCAGTCGGTGAACGAGCGCATCGCGCCCGCCGCGCAGGTCGATATCCGCGACGCCAACGCGCCACGCGTCTACAAGTCCGGCGAGGAAGTCTTCAAGGCCGTGTGCTCCGCCTGTCACGCAGCGGGCACCGCTGGCGCACCCAAGTTCGGCGATGCCGGCGCATGGGCTCCACGCATCGGTGAAGGCTACGACACGCTCCTGCACAACGCGCTCAACGGCAAGGGCGCAATGCCCGCACGCGGCGGCACCAGTCCCGACGATTACAGCGACTTCGAAATCGCGCGCGCGGTCGTCTATATGGCCAACGGCAGCGGCGGCAAACTGGCGGAGCCAGCTCAACCCGCATCGGGCGCGGCGGCGAGCGCGGGCGCATCGGGGGCGGCAGCGGCATCGGGCGCAGCGGCTCCGGCAGGCGCGAGCGCGAATGAGAACGCGCAGGCGGCGGCAGCCGTCGCGGCGCTGGCATCGGTGCCGCAGGCTGCTGCACCGGCAGCGGGCGGCCAAAGCGCGGATGCGGCTCAAGCCGGCAAGGCGCTATACGAGCAAGTTTGCCAGGCATGTCACGCGGCCGGTGTGCTCAACGCGCCGAAGTTCGGCGACAAGGCCGCATGGGCGCCGCGCCTGAAAGAGCCGATGGACACCGTCTACAACTACGCATTGCACGGCAAAGGCGCGATGCCGCCGAAGGGCGGATCGAACGCACCGGATGCGGATGTGAAGGCCGCCGTCGATTACATGGTGAACGCGGCGAAGTAACGATCGCGCGTGCAATGAGAAAACCCTGCGTCGGTTCAAGCGGCGCAGGGTTTTTCATTTTGAAGCGCGAATAAAGCGAAAGCGTCAGGTCTTCTGCAACATCGCCTTGAGCATCGCCATCCGGTCTTTTGGCGACAGCGGTTTCTCCTCGGCCGTCGGTGGCGGTGCGTCGTCGAGCAGCATCTCGGGGATGAAGCGCGACGGCTCGCACACCACCGTCTCCCGCGCGCGCTTTCTCTTCTTGCACCAGTTCAGATGCAGACTGCGCTGCGCCCGCGTGATCGCGACATACATCAGCCGGCGTTCTTCCTCGATGCGCGAATCGTCGACGGGCGCGTCATCGTCCGAGCTGCCGCGATGCGGCATGATCCCTTCTTCCACGCCCACCAGAAACACGTGCGGATACTCCAGTCCCTTCGACGCATGCACCGTCGACAGCCGCACCGCATCCGGATCTTCTTCCTTGCCTTCGAGCATCGACATCAGCGCGACGGTCTGGATCAGGCCGAGCAGGTTCTTGCCTTCATCGGCGAAACCGTCGGCGGTGTCGTAGCCGGTTTGCTCCGCGCCCGGCGCGGCTTCCGGCTTCGTGCCCTTGCGCTTCAACCATTCGAGAAACTCGAGCACGTTCTGCCACTTCGACTGCGCCTGCCGCTCGTCGTAGGCATCGTAGAGATACGACTCGTAGTGGATGGCTTCCATCATGTCGTCGAGCACTTCGGTCGCCGGATCGCGCGCCGCACGGTCCGACAGCCGGCGAATCCATTCGCAGAACGTGCGTAGCGGCTCGACCTGCCGCGCCGACAGACGCGCCTCGATGCCGCCCATGAACACCGCCTCGAACAGCGACACCTTCGCCGCGCCCGCGAACGCGCCGAGCGCTTCGAGCGTCGTATTGCCGACGCCGCGCCGCGGAGTCGTGATCGCGCGGATGAACGCGGGATCGTCGTCGGGATTGGCGATCAGACGCAGATACGCGATGAGATCCTTGATCTCCGCCTTGTCGAAGAACGACTGCCCGCCCGACAGCACATAAGGAATGCGCTCGCGCCGGAGCACCTGCTCGAAGATGCGCGCCTGAAAGTTGCCGCGATAAAGAATGGCGTAATCGCGAAACTGCGTGCGCCGCTCGAACTTGTGCGCCGAGAGCCGGAACACCACGGACTCGGCTTCGTGCTCTTCGTCGTTGCAGCCGGTGACGGTGATCGTGTCGCCCATGCCGTGCTCGGACCACAGCTTCTTCTCGAACAGCTTCGGATTGTTCGCGATGACGTTGTTCGCCGCCGTCAAAATGCGCACCGTCGAGCGATAGTTCTGCTCCAGCTTGACGACGTGCAGCTTCGGAAAATCCTTGCCGAGCTGCGCGAGGTTTTCGAGCGTCGCGCCGCGCCAGCCGTAGATGGCCTGATCGTCGTCGCCGACAGCGGTGAACGCCGCACGCGGGCCGGCGAGCTGCTTCAGCAATTCGTACTGACAGGCGTTGGTGTCCTGATATTCGTCGATCAGCAGATAACGCAGGCGGTTCTGCCACTTGTCGCGCACCTGCTCGTTCTCGGCGAAAAGCTGCGCGGGCCGCAGGATCAGATCGTCGAAATCGAGCGCCTGATACGCGTGCAGCGTCGCCGCGTAGCTGCGAAAGACGATCGCCGCCTGATGCTCGTCCTCGTTGTTCGCGAGCACGGACGCCTGATCCGGCGACACCATCGCGTTCTTCCACAGCGAGATGATCGACTGGATCTTGCGAATCAGGCCTTTGTCGGTCGTGCCGAGCTGTTCCTGCACCATGCCGAAGCAGTCGTCCGAATCCATGATCGAGAACTGCGGCTTCAGTCCGACATGTTCCGCTTCCTGCCGCATGATCTGCACGCCGAGCGAGTGGAAGGTGCAGATCGTCAATTGATTGACGGGAATCTTGCGGCCTTCCTTGCCGGGCGTGGTGAGCGTCTTGCCTTCGAGCAGCTTCGCGGTGCGCTCGCGCATTTCGAGCGCGGCCTTGTTCGTGAAAGTGAGCGCGGCGATGTGCTTCGGCTCGAAGCCGCGTCCTTCGATCAGATGCGCGATCTTCTGCGTGATCACGCGCGTCTTGCCGCTGCCCGCGCCGGCGAGCACGAGACAGGGACCATCGAGATAGCGCACGGCTTCGCTTTGCGCGGCGTTCAGACCAGCGGACATCGTTTTGGGCTTTTGGAGTTCGGGCGCGCTTAGCTGAAAACCTGCGCGCGGAGGAGAGCGCGATGTTAACACGATAGCGGCGGCGCGGTTCCGGCCCCTGTTCGTGCCACAATAACCGATCGAATTCACGACAGGACGACGCCCGCATGAGCACAGCACTGAAAGTCGGCGTAATGGGCTACGGCCTCGCCGGCGCGACGTTTCACGCGCCCGTCATCGAGCACTGCGGCCGGGCGGAAGTCACGGCCATCGCGACGAGCCAGGCCGAACGCGCGTCGGCGGATTATCCGAACGCGCAGATCGTCGCGGATTTTGACGCGCTGCTCGCCGTCGACGGCCTCGAATGCGTCGTCGTCGCGACGCCGAACGACACGCACTTCGATCTCGCGCATCGCGCGTTGTCGGCGGGCAAGCATGTGGTCGTCGACAAGCCGGTCACGCTTTCCGCGCGCGACGCCCGCACGCTCGCCGATCTCGCGCAGCAGAAAGGGCTCGTGTTCGCCCCGTTCCACAATCGCCGCTGGGACGGCGATTTCATGACGGTGCGCGCGCTCGTCGAAAGCGGGCGGCTCGGGCGCATCACGCATTACGAATCGCATTTCGACCGTTTTCGTCCGAAAGTGCCGCAGCGCTGGCGCGAGGAAGCGGAGCGCGGCGGCGGCCTGCTGTTCGATCTGGGGCCGCATCTGATCGATCAGGCGCTGACGCTCTTCGGCGCGCCGCAGACGGTGACGGGGTTCGTGAAGGCGCATCGCGATCACGCGCACGCGCCGGATTACGTGCATCTCGTGCTCGGTTACGAGGACAAGGAAGTGATCCTGCACGCGAGCGCGCTCGCGGCGCTGGAGCCGCCGCGTTTCGCGATCCACGGCACGCGCGGCAGTTACGTGAAGAACGGGCTCGATACGCAGGAAGATCAGTTGCGTTCCGGCATGCGGCCGGGCAATCCGGAGTTTGCGAAGAATCCGCCGGGCGTGCTGCGCGAAGTCGATGGCGATCACGATCTGCGTCATGAATTCGCCACGAAGGATGGCGCGTATGTCGAGTTTTATCGGGCGCTGGCGGCGTCGATTCAGGACGGCAAGCCTTTTCCGGTTGCGCCGCAGGACGCGGTCGATACGATGACGATTATTGAGCTGGCGATTCAGAGTGATAGGGAAGGGCGGAGTGTGCCGTTCGCACGGGGAGAGTAATCCGACGTCGAGCAACGCGTGGAACTGGTGGCGGCACCGAGACGCCGCTTAAATTATTTGCCGTTTCCAATGTTTCAATGCGCGTTGACAGTGGTTTATTTCTTATTTTTAACAAGATAATCCATGTAATCGATGACGCTGCTAGTATCCAGACACGTATGCATTAACGTCTGGAGCAAGCGTCATTGAATCTTCCAAAATCCGCTACCTCGGAATGGCTCAGCGAAGTGATCGACATGACGATCACAGCAAGTGGAAACGAGTTCCGGATAAAGCGCATCGAACGAGAAGCGCGAGCGCTCCTCCAGAAAAATGCGGGCCAGCCGGAAATGTGCTGGCTTGTACTTTCGTTCATCGCGTTCTTGCAAGGAAATCGTGGCGACTGCATTCGTTGCGTCGAAGCAGCCAGCGCGCTGGCAAACCACGACGTGACGATACTGGGTAACGCGGCGACGCTTATGTGCGACCTCGGGGAACCTGAACTTGGCGCGAAATACGCTCGCCAATTTGCAGCTTTAAGTCACAGTGATCCGAGATTGGCGATCAACGCCGCCCGTGCGCTTTATGGCGTTCTTCTTTTTGAAGAAGCAGCAGACGTAATGTGCGTTCGGAATGCGGAGTCTTTGCTCAGCCAAGACGATGGTTTCCTCCGCGATTTGAGTGACACGATCACTTTGTTTCAAACCGCCGGCGTTCATGCTGAACTTCGCCAAGCCCTATTGGAATCGGCGACATCGATCGTGCGCGCAACAGGTTGCGAAATCAGACGGGCGCGTCCTGTTCGATATTTCGAATGCACGATGAGATACGAACTGTTCGTTGAAGAGTCGGCCAGTCAGTGCGCCAGCGTGAACTTCGCAATTGCTGAAGGCCTCGTCGAGCAATTCGAAGAAGCATATCCGGAGTTGATCACCTTTGTTTGCCGCCCGCTTGCATCATTCACGCCGCGCGGTATCTCTATTGAAATTTAACGATGAGCATTGACGTTGCAGATTTAATTGGTTTGGCGCAGCAATTATCTGCGGGCGACAGCGAGTGTGAGTGGCGATCGGGGGCGTCGCGCGCCTATTACGCTGCATATCACAAGGCACTCCTGGTTGCGGATAAGTGCCTACCACGCAATCCCTTTTTAGCCGGAGAGCATCAGCGCCTGGCAGATCGGTACATTGCGGAAGGAAAAAAGGGCAAAGCGCTTGCATATGTGCTGATAGACCTCAAAAAAGTGCGAACGCTTGCTGATTACCATCTCACGGAATCGTTTCGTCAGCACGATGCAACAGATCTGGTGGCCAATTGCATTGCCTTCTTGCCGAGAGCGGATGAATTTGCGACTCGACAAACTAACGGCACATCCGCAGCAGTCTGAACACAGTTCAGCCAACGCCTCCACCGTCCATCAGACGCGCCCGAATCCGTTTGACAACCCCAATTCGGTCGCGTAAATTCTGCCGCACGCGTCGGGAGAGCGCGTGGTTTCGTTCATGCAGCGAAGACCGCGCCGCCGAAGGGGCACACCCGCAAACTCTCAGGCAAAAGGACCGACTGCGTCGAGGAATTCGTTTCCTCGCACTCTGGAGAGCGGCAGCGGCTTCAGCATGAAGCCAGTTGCCCACCGAAGGGGCGCGCGATGAACCATCAGTCACGCTGATGGTTCGCGCAATCTCTCAGGTACCGAGGACAGAGGGGTCACGCATCGCAACCGCTTCGCGGCATGCGCCTTGCGCGCTGCATCAGGCAGCACGGAAGGCGCATCCAGCCAGGCGAAATGTGCGCTGCGTGGCCTTTTTTGTTTCGCGAACCGAGGCTCCGATGACCGAACTCCAACACACGCCCCTGCACGCCGCCCACCTCGCGCTCAACGCGCGCATGGTCGATTTCGGCGGCTGGGACATGCCCGTCAACTACGGTTCGCAGATCGACGAGCATCGCGCGGTGCGCACCGACGCCGGCATGTTCGACGTATCGCATATGCGCGTCGTCGATTTCGAGGGCGACGCCGTCCGCGAATTCTTCAAGCACGCAATCGCCAATAACGTCGACAAACTCACGACGCCGGGCAAGGCGCTCTACTCGTGCCTGCTCAACGACAACGGCGGCGTGATCGACGATCTGATCGTCTACTACTTCTCCGAAACGAATTTCCGCGTCGTCGTGAACGCTGGCACGGCGGAGAAGGACATCGCCTGGTTCGAGCAGTTGAACGCCGAAGGCAAATTCAATCTTTCGATCACACCGCGCCGCGATCTCGCGATCATCGCCGTTCAAGGCCCGAACGCGCGCGAAAAGACCTGGCAAGTGCTGCCGGATACGCGCGCGCAAACGCAGGACATCAAGCCGTTCAACGCGGCCGTTTTCCCGTCGACGCAATATGGCGAGCTGATGCTCGCGCGCACCGGCTACACCGGCGAGGACGGCTTCGAGATCGTCGTTCCGGCGACGCAGGTCGAGGCGTTGTGGAACGCGCTCGCCGCCGCGGGCGTGAAGCCCGCAGGCCTCGGCGCGCGCGACACGCTTCGCCTCGAAGCCGGCATGAATCTGTACGGCCAGGACATGGACGAGAACGTCTCGCCGCTCGACGCAGGCCTCGCATGGACCGTCGATCTGAAAACGGAACGCGATTTCGTCGGCCGCAACGCGCTCGAAGCGAACGGCTCGAAGGCGACTTTCGTCGGGCTCGTGCTGATCAAGGAAAACGGCAAGGCGGGCGGCGTGCTGCGCGCGCATCAGAAAGTCGTCACGCAACACGGTGACGGCGAGATCACGAGCGGCACCTTTTCGCCTTCGATGCAGGAATCGATCGCGTTCGCGCGCGTGCCGACGGGCGTTGCCGTCGGGGATACGGTGCAGGTCGTCATCCGCGACAAGCAACTTCCGGCGCGCGTGGTAAAACTTCCGTTCGTGCGCAACGGCCGAGTGTTGGTCGAGCTTTCGTAACGCCGTCGCGCCCGTTCCCTCCGATCAAGAAACTCACGAAAGAACCACGCAAGGAGCATCCAATGAGCATCCCGGCCGATCTGAAATACACCGAATCGCACGAATGGGTCCGCACCGAATCCGATGGCACGCTGACCATCGGCATCACCGATCACGCGCAGGAAGCGCTCGGTGACATCGTGTTCGTCGAACTGCCCGCGGCGGGCAAGACCGTTACGGCCGGCGATGCGATCGCCGTCATCGAATCGGTGAAGGCGGCATCCGACATTTACGCGCCGGTTTCGGGCGAGATCGTCGAATCGAACGACGCGCTCACCTCGGCGCCCGATCAGGTGAACGGCGCGCCGTACGAAAGCTGGCTCTTCAAGATCAAGCCGGCGGGCGACGCCGGTCTGGACAAGCTGCTCGACGCTGAAGGCTACGGCAAGTCGATTGGCGAATAACTCATCTCAATGACGATTGCGGCTCGACGGAGAGCCGCAATCGCAGGACAAAACATGAAGCTCGAACACCCGGATCGCCTGATGAACCGCACCTCCCTGTCACTCGCCGCGCTCGAATGCCACGACGCATTCGCCGAGCGGCACATCGGCCCCGATGACGCGGACCAGCGCGCAATGCTCGACGCGCTCGGTTTCGCGTCGCGCGCGGCCTTCATCGACGCGGTGATTCCTGAATCGATCCGCCGCAAGGAAACGCTGCCGCTCGGCGCGTTCACGCAGCCGAAGAGCGAGGCGGAAGCGCTCGCGTCGCTGCGCAAGCTGGCGGACGAGAATCTGGTGTTTCGAACCTGGATCGGACAGGGTTACTACGGCACGCACACGCCGGCGGTGATCCTGCGCAACGTGCTCGAAAATCCGGCGTGGTACACGGCTTACACGCCGTATCAGCCGGAGATTTCGCAAGGCCGTCTCGAAGCGCTGCTCAATTTCCAGCAGATGGTGATGGACCTGACGGGCCTAGCGATGGCGAACGCCTCGCTGCTCGACGAAGCCACCGCCGCAGCCGAAGCGATGACGCTTCTGCAACGCGTCGGCAAGCCGAAATCGAACGTGTTCTACGTCGCTGACGACGTGCTGCCGCAGACCATCGAAGTGGTGCAGACGCGCGCGAAGCCCGCGGGCATCGAAGTAAAGGTCGGTCCGGCCGCGGATGCCGCGAGTGCGAACGCGTTCGGCGTGCTGCTGCAATATCCCGGTGCGAATGGCGATGTGCGCGACTATCGCGCGCTCGCGGAAGCGATCCACGCGGCGGGCGGCCATGTCGTCGCGGCGGCGGATCTGCTCGCGCTGACGCTCATCACGCCGCCGGGCGAATGGGGCGCGGATGTCGCGATCGGCAATACGCAGCGTTTCGGCGTGCCGGTCGGCTTCGGCGGCCCGCACGCGGCGTACATGGCCGTGCGCGACGAATTCAAGCGCCAGATGCCGGGGCGTCTCGTCGGCGTGACCGTCGATGCGCAGGGCAACTCCGCGCTGCGCCTCGCGCTGCAAACGCGCGAACAGCATATTCGCCGCGAGAAGGCGACGTCGAATGTCTGCACGGCGCAAGCGCTGCTCGCGATCATGGCCAGCATGTATGCCGTCTATCACGGCCCGCGCGGCCTGAAGACGATCGCGTCGCGCGTGAACCGCGTGGCGTCCATCTTCGCGGCGGGCGTTACGAAGCTCGGCTACACGATCGCCAATGACACGTTCTTCGACACGATCACGATCGACAGCGGCGCGAGCACGACCGCGCTGCATCAGGCTGCTTACGCCGCGCATGTCAATCTGCGCCACGTGAGCGCGACGCGAGTCGGCGTATCGGTCGATGAAACCACCACGCGCGACGATCTGCTCAAGCTCTTCGCGCTGTTCGCCGAGGTCGCGGGCAAGACCGAAACGTTCGATATCGACGCGCTCGATCAGGCCGCTGCCGATTCGCTGCCTGCCGAACTGCATCGCACGAGCGATTACCTCACGCATCCGGTTTTCAACCGCCATCACTCCGAACATGAAATGCTGCGCTATCTGCGCAGCCTCGCCGACAAGGATCTCGCGCTCGACCGCACGATGATCCCGCTCGGCTCGTGCACGATGAAGCTCAACGCGACATCGGAAATGCTGCCCGTCACGTGGCCCGAGTTCGCGCAGATTCACCCGTTCGCGCCCCCGGAGCAGACGCTCGGCTATCGCACGATGATCGATCAGCTCGAACAGATGCTCGTCGCGTGCACGGGTTACGCGGCTGTCTCGCTGCAGCCGAACGCGGGCTCGCAAGGCGAATACGCGGGCCTGCTCATCATCCACGCGTATCACGAATCGCGCGGTGAAGGGCATCGCAACGTGTGCCTGATTCCGGCGTCCGCGCACGGCACGAATCCGGCGTCGGCGCAGATGGCGGGCATGCAGGTCGTCGTCGTGGCGTGCGATGCGAACGGCAACGTCGATATCGAAGATCTGAAGGCGAAGGCCGGGAAGCATTCCGCGAATCTCGCGGCGATCATGATCACGTATCCGTCGACGCACGGCGTGTTCGAGCGCAACGTTCGCGAGATTTGCGACATCGTGCATTCGCACGGCGGCCAGGTGTATGTCGATGGCGCGAACATGAACGCGATGGTCGGCCTGTGCGCGCCGGGTCAGTTCGGCGGCGACGTGTCGCACCTGAACCTGCACAAGACGTTCTGCATTCCGCACGGCGGCGGCGGACCGGGCGTCGGTCCGGTCGCGGTCGGCGCGCATCTGGCGAAGTTCCTGCCGAATCAAGCATCGACCGGATATAAGCGCGATGACGCGGGCATCGGCGCGGTATCGTCGGCGCCTTACGGCTCGGCCGCGATCCTGCCGATCTCGTGGATGTACATCGCGATGATGGGCGCGCAAGGGCTCACCGCCGCGACCGAAAGCGCGATTCTCGCCGCGAACTATGTCGCGAAGCGTCTCGCGCCGCACTATCCGGTGCTGTACAGCGGCGCGGGCGGACTCGTCGCGCACGAATGCATTCTCGATGTACGGCCGATCAAGGAATCGAGCGGCATCTCGGTGGAAGACGTGGCGAAGCGTCTGATCGACTACGGTTTCCACGCGCCGACGATGAGCTTCCCCGTGCCCGGCACGCTGATGGTCGAGCCGACGGAATCGGAATCGAAGGAAGAGCTCGACCGCTTCATCGACGCGATGATCGCGATCCGCGAGGAAATTCGCGCGGTGGAAGAAGACCGCGCCGATCGCGACGACAACGTGCTGAAGAACGCGCCGCACACGGCGGCGGTCGTCACTGCGGACGACTGGACGCACAAGTACACGCGCGAAGCGGCGGCGTATCCGGTGAAGTCGCTGGTGGCGCGCAAGTACTGGTCGCCGGTGGGTCGCGCGGACAACGCGTACGGCGATCGCAATCTGATGTGCTCGTGCGTGCCGGTATCGGAATACGCGGACGAGTAAGGTTTCGCGCAGAACCTGAGAGAAAGCGCCGCCCGAAAGCGTAAAGCATTGTCGGGCGGTTTTGCGGCGCGTTCCAGAACAGCTAACATCTCACCCCGGACCAAAAAGCCAAACCAGGGAGTTCACATGGCGTTCAAGGTGCGAGTGGTGAAAGGGACGATCCGCGCGCGCGGGGTGCGAGCGATGTTGGGGGCGATGCTCATCGTCGCGTCGTCCGCGCAGGCCGCGATGAATTTCTGCGCCGCGCCCGCGATGCAGACGAGCGAGCGCACCAATGCCGATCCCGGCGTGAAGGCGCTGGTGAAGATGGTGCAGTCGCACGTGAACGATCAGCCGAAGGCGCGCGCGAAGCTGCACACCGAAGGCACGCTGCCGCACGAGGGCATCTACGACGAGAGCGTCGAAGCGGAGAAAGACCTCGGTCTGATGCGCGACGCCGCACTCGCGTGGCGCGCGACCGGCGACGAGCGCTATCTGCGGCTCGTCGACCGCTTCCTGCTCGCATGGACGACGACCTATCAGCCGAGCTTCAATCCGATCGACGAAACGAATTTCGAATCGCTGATCCTCGCATACGATCTCACGGCAAGCGCGTTGCCGGTCAGGACGCGCAACACGGCGAACGCGTTCATCACGAAAATGGTGACCGGCTACATCGCCGATATGGACAAGCAGCCCCGGCCGCTCACGGGCAATTACCGGAACAACTGGCAGAGCCATCGCGTGAAGCTGGTGGCGATGGGCGCGTTCACGATCGACGACCGCAAGCTCATCAACGCGGCGCAGCGGCTGTTCGTCGAGCATATCGGCGACAACATCGCGCCGGATGGATCGACGGTCGATTTCGCCGAACGCGATGCGCTCCGCTACGTGACATACGATCTTCAACCGCTCGTGACGGCGGCGCTCGCCGCGCGGCGGCACAACCGCAACTGGCTGCCGGAACGCGCGCAGTCGGGCGCGACGCTCGCCGAAGCGCTCAACTGGCTCACGCCTTACGCGCTCGGCACGAAGACGCACGATGAATTCGTGAAGTCGTCCGTGCCGTTCGACGCCAAGCGTCGCGAGGCGGGCTTGCCGGGCTTTTCGGGTCAATGGGACCCGAAGAACTCGGCGGAACTCTTTCATCTGGCGGCGCGGCTTGACGGCCGCTACGCGCCGGTCGCGCTGCGGCTCGCGCCGACACCGCCCGCGTGGCTCGCGGTGTGTCTGCCGCTGCCGGCGCGCTAACTCTTACAGGCAGGAGCAGTCATGGCAGTCAGCGTATTCGACCTCTTCAAGATCGGCATCGGACCTTCGAGCTCGCACACCGTGGGACCGATGCGCGCCGCGTTGATGTTCGCGCAAGGGCTCGAGCGCGATGAGCTGCTGGAATCGACCGCATCCGTGAAATGCGAGCTGTACGGCTCGCTCGGCGCGACGGGCAAGGGTCACGGCACGGACCGCGGCGTGATGCTCGGCCTGATGGGCGACGCGCCCGATACCGTCGATGCATCGGGCATCGTTCCCCGGCTCGAAACCGTGCGCACGTCGAAGACGCTCGCGTTGCTGGACAAGCGCAAGATTCCGTTCACGATCAAGGAGAACATCGCGTTCTATCGGCAGGCGCTGCCGGAGCATCCGAACGGCATGAAGCTCTACGCGTTCGATGTGAACGGCGCGTTGCTGCGCGAAGCGACGTATCTGTCGGTGGGCGGCGGTTTCGTCGTGACGGCCGGCGCGGCGAACACGGCGGTGCTGACGGCGCACGAGCACTTGCCGTATCCGTTTCACACCGGCGACGAGTTGATGAAGATGTGCGCGGAATCGGGCAAATCGATCGCGCAGCTGATGTGGGAAAACGAGCGCGTGTGGCGCAGCGAAGACGAGATTCGCGCCGGGCTTCTGCGCATCTGGGACGTTATGCAGGATTGCGTCGCGCGGGGGTGCGGCATCGGCAATCCGGCGGCGGAAGGACACTTGCCGGGGCCGTTTCAGGTGAAGCGACGCGCGCCGCAGCTGTACAGGGCGCTCACGGGCAAGCCGGAGCAGGCGCTGCGCGATCCGCTTTCCATGATCGACTGGATCAATCTCTACGCGATCGCGGTGAATGAAGAGAATGCGATCGGCGGGCGCGTCGTCACGGCGCCGACCAATGGCGCGGCGGGGATCATTCCGGCAGTGCTGCATTACTACGACCGGTTCGTGCCGGGATCGAACACGCAGGGCGTCGTCGATTTTCTGCTGACGGCGGCCGCGATCGGCATTCTGTACAAGATGAATGCGTCCATCTCCGGCGCGGAAGTCGGATGTCAGGGAGAAGTCGGTGTCGCCTGTTCGATGGCGGCGGGTGCGTTGGCTGCGGTGCTCGGTGGAACGCCGGCGCAGGTGGAGAACGCGGCCGAGATCGGGATGGAGCATAACCTCGGGCTGACTTGCGATCCGGTGGGCGGGATGGTGCAGATTCCGTGCATCGAGCGCAATGCGATGGGTTCGGTGAAAGCCGTCAACGCCGCGCGGATGGCGATGCGCGGCGACGGGTCTCACTACGTTTCGCTCGATTCGGTCATCAAGACGATGAGGGAGACTGGCGCGGATATGAAGACCAAATATAAGGAAACGTCGCGCGGCGGGTTGGCGGTGAATATTGTGGAGTGTTGAGGAAACCTGCCTTCGAGCAGGCGTCATCTCGACGACTGAAACATTCGTTGGATGGCGATCGAAGCGCGGAATGAAGCAGTTAGCATCGGTAGAACAAGAACGACTCTACCGATCGCGATCTCGAACCCATGCGCTCGGTAGGAATACCTGAGAGCATCGCATTGGAACCGAAGGAACTTGCTGCGCACAGAAACATGCGCAAGACGTTGAGCGGCGCATTGCCATTCAAGCCAATGAACAAGACGAAGTGGCCTAAGCCGTTCAACAGAATGGCGCGGCCACGCGTTCATGCTACCGAGCTCACTCGCGTCTCCGACGATCACTCCGTGCTTTTCATGTGGCGCGATGGAGACGAGCTCGAAGATCGCTCATTCTATGGGCATCTGGTTTGTGTGTTGCCGCGCGGCGATCTGTACCCGCTGCTCGAATTTCACTATCACCCGAGTCACAAGGGCTTGCATTGCAAAATGCCTTGTCAGACTGCCTCCGATTACCGGAATCGCTTGCTGCCCGGAGCGCCCGAGCTTAACCTGAAAACTTCGAGACGTTTCGATCCGCGTATGTCCGAAGATCGTGCCGCGCTGATCGTCCTGTTCTGCGAGACGGCGGGCATATCGATTTCAAACGAACAATACGGGCAAGGCGACTTGTTGTGCTGACGGACATTCTCAAGCGAACGATTTGCACGCTGTTCGAGGTGCACGACGACAGCAATGGCGTGCAGCGCATCGTCACGCCTCTGCAGTATCCCGGAACGGGGGATCACGTCATCGTCCGCATTCGCCCTCGCGACGACGGATGGGTCATAGACGAAAACGGCGAAGCCTGCTTTTCCGCGAGCATGGCGGGCGGCGACGTCGAATCCGGCATCGTCGAGCATTGGGCTAAAGAACACGCGCGACTCAGCCCGGCGCGACTGTGTGAAGACGAGGTGATTCGCGCGACGACCACCGACGAGCGGTTTCTCGTGCCGTACGTGTTTCGCGTGGCCGAAGCAGCCCAGCAGCTTTACGCCGTCGCGACCTCGCGGCCCGAACGCCAGTCAAGCAGCGATTTCAAGGAACGGCTGACTCGTATCATCGCCGACATAGCCGACGAGTTCGGTCTCGGACACCGCTCCGAAGTCGAACTGCCGATTTCGGGCGGCTTGATTGCGGATCACGTGATCGAGACACCCACGCCGTCGATCATCATCGCCGCGACCAGCGCGAACCGGTTGCTCCAGGGTGAACTCATACACATGCAGTATCGCGCCATGCACATGCCAGGACATGTGCTTGCCATTGCGGAAAATCAGCAGGCAGTAGGCAAGACCGAGTTCGAGCGTGCGAACTATTACACGTGGAAGACCGTCGTCTTCGATGCGCGGAACCTTCGGAGTCTGATCGGTTCAGTGCTTCACTGACGCGGGGCAGTGATTCTTGTAATCACGCCCCAATCAAATTCACCACCTTCACATTCCTGGTATCCGGCACTTCCGCATAAGAAAGCACCTTCAACTGCGGCAGACTTCTGCGCAGGAACCTCGCCAGCATCGCCCGCAGCGAATGCTGCACGAGCAACACCGGCGGCAAGCCCAGATTCTGCTGACGCATGATCGCGTTCTGCGTCGAGTTCATCAGCGTCTGTGCGAGGCCCGGTTCGAGCCCGGGATTCGTCCCCGTCGACAAAGCCTGCGACAACACACGTTCCAGCGTCGGATCGAGGCCCATCACCTGCAAATCGTCGGCGCCCGGATACCACTGCTGCGTGATCGCGCGGCCCAGCGCGAGACGCACCGCCGCCGTGAGATCGTACGGATCGGACATGCGCGGCGCGTGCTCCTGCAACGCGTCGAGGATCGTGCGCATATCGCGGATTGGCACGCTTTCGTCTAGCAGGTTCTGCAACACCTTCTGCAGCGTCGTGAGCGACAGCACCTTCGGCACCAGATCGTCCGTGAGCGACGGCGTGTCCTTGCCGATGCGCGCCAGCAGCGCCTGCACTTCCTGACGCCCGAGCAACTCGGCCGCATGCGTCACCACGAGATGATTCAAATGCGTCGCGACGACCGTGCTCGCATCGACGACCGTGTAGCCGTAGACCTGAGCCTGCTCGCGCAGATTCGTGTCGATCCACACCGCCGGCAGGCCGAACGCCGGATCCTGCGTCTGCGCGCCCGGCAGCGCAGCGGAAACCTGCCCCGGATTGATCGCGAGCCACTGGCCCGGGAACGCTTCGCCGACACCCACCTCGACGCCCTTCAGCGCAATGCGATAGCCATTCGGCCGAAGTTCGAGATTGTCGCGAATATGAATGACCGGCGGCAGAAACCCGATCTCCTGCGCGAACTTCTTGCGAATGCCCTTGATGCGCTTGAGCAACTCGCCGTCGCTGTTGCGATCGACGAGCGGAATCAGCCGATAGCCCACTTCCAGGCCGAGCGGATCGATGAGCGATACATCCTCCCAGCTCGCTTCCGCATTCTCCGCCGACGCGGCCGCCGCGCTTGCCGTCAGAGGCGTCACATCGGTGACGGCGCCCGCTTTCTTCTTCGCTTCGGCGCGCTTGTTCATCGAGCGCGCGGCGTAGATGAGACCGCCGCCGAGCAGCATGAACGCGAAGTGCGGCATGCCCGGAATCAGACCCATGATGCCGATGATCACGCCTGTGATCATCAGCACGCGCGGATTCTGGAACAACTGGCCGGTCAGCTGCGTGCCAATGTCCTCTTCGGTCGCGACGCGCGAGACGATCACGCCCGCCGCCGTCGAGATGATGAGCGACGGAATCTGCGCGACCAGGCCATCGCCGATGGTAAGCAGCGTGTAGTTGGTCGCCGCGTGCGCGAAGTCCATGTCGTGCTGGAGCATGCCGACGATCAGCCCGCCCACCACGTTGATCACCATGATCAAAAGGCCGGCGATCGCATCGCCGCGCACGAACTTGCTCGCACCATCCATCGAGCCGTAGAACTCGGCTTCCTGCGCCACGCCCTGGCGGCGCTTCTTCGCGGTTTCCTCGTTGATGAGGCCCGCGTTCAGGTCGGCGTCGATGGCCATCTGCTTGCCGGGCATCGCGTCGAGGGTGAAGCGCGCGCCCACTTCCGCGATCCGCCCCGCGCCCTTCGTGATCACCATGAAGTTGATGATCATCAGAATCACGAACACGACGATACCGACCGCGAAGTTCCCGCCGACGAGAAAGTGCCCGAACGATTCGATCACCTGACCCGCGGCATCCGGGCCGGTGTGGCCTTCGAGCAGCACGATACGCGTCGACGCGACGTTCAGCGACAGGCGCAGCAACGTCGAGAACAGCAGCACGCTCGGGAACGCCGCGAAGTCGAGCGGCTTTTGCGTGTACATGCTGACGAGCAGCACCATCACCGCCAGCGCGATGTTGAAGGTGAACAGCAAATCGAGCAGGAACGCCGGCAAGGGCAGAATCATCATGCCCAAGATCATGCAGATCAGGATCGGGCCGGCGAGGGCTCGCAAGTTCTGCGTGCCCAGCGCGTCGGGCCGTTTGGCGAAAAATCCAGCGCGCGCGTTCATGCGGCGGCTCCATTGTCAGTGTTGTCGCCAGCCAGGGCCTCTGCGGCTTCCTGATCGGCGTCGGCGTCGGATACGCCGCCTTTGTCGAGTTCCTTCGGCACGTCGAGATCGGACGGTTCGTCCGGCTTCACGCCGCCATCTTCCTTGTAGCGCTTGAGCTGGTAGACCCACGCCAGCACCTGCGCCACCGCGCCGTAGAGCGCGCCTGGAATCTCGCGATTGATCTCGACGTTGTGATACAGCGCGCGCGCCAGCGGCGGCGCTTCGAGCAGCGGCACGTTGTGCTCGCGGCCCAATTCGCGGATGCGCCCCGCCACCAGATTCACGCCTTTCGCGACGACCTTCGGCGCGCGCATCTGGCCATCGGCGTACTTCAGCGCGACGGCGAAGTGCGTCGGGTTCGTGACGATCACGTCGGCGGTCGGAATCGCCTGCATCATGCGGCGGCGGGCGGCCGCGCGCTGTTGTGCGCGAATCTTGCCCTTGATGTGCGGATCGCCTTCGCTTTCCTTGTGCTCGCGCTTCACTTCTTCCTTGGTCATGCGCAGCTTCTTCGCGTGCGAGTAGAGCTGATACGGCACGTCGACGGCCGCGACGAGAAAGAGCCCGCCGATCGCCATGCCGCAGCACACGAAGATCAGGTGCATCGCATCGGCGAGCGCGAGATCGAGCGGCTTCGTGAGTAGACCGAGCACTTCGGCCTTGCGGCTCCAGATCGCCGAGCCCGCCATGCCGCCGACGACGATCGTCTTCAGCATCGACATGCCGAGCTGAACCGGCCCTTGCACCGAGAAAATCTTGCCGAGGCCGCTGATCGGATTCAGACGGCCGAAGTTCGGCGCGAGCGGCTTCGTCGTGATGAGCCAGCCGCCGAGCGCCATCGGCGCGGCGAGCGCGGCGAAACCCGTCAGCAGCAGAACCGGGAGCACCGCGAACAGACCTTCCTTGCCCGCGTTCGCCGCGCCGATCATCATCTGGCGCGAGTCGAGCACGGTCGCGTGATCGAAGGTGAATGCGCCGCGCAGAATCGACTGCAAATGCTGGCTGATCGGCCCCGACAAACCCCACACGCCGAAAAATCCCGCCGCCAGCAACGCGAACGACGCGAGTTCCCGCGAACGCGCAACCTGGCCTTCCTCCCGCGCCTTTTCCAGGCGCTTGGGAGTGGCTGATTCGGTTTTTTCGAGATCGCTTTCTTCTGCCACCGGGCCTTACTCCGTTGCTTCCATCGTTTGCACATGCGAGCGGCGCGAAGCCGCTTTTGGATGAAAGCGATTATTGCGGAAGGCGTCGAGCGGCCATCGGCGGATAAAGCCGGGGAAAAGGGGGTTATTCGGTAGATGAAAGCGCGGGAAACGAAAGCGGCGCGTGCCTCGCAAGAAGCACGCGCCGTTCGGAATGCGGAAAACGGTGATCAGGCGCCGGGCACGCGGCCATCCGGGCCGTAGAAGCCGCTCTTCGACGGCGCGACCTGCAAAGCGGCGAGCGCTTTGCGGTTGTATTCCATGCGCGTGCGGATCAGGACGCCGTTGTTGTTGTTGCCTTGTTTCGCGCGACGCGCGGCGGCGGTCAAGAGCGCCCATTGCGCGGCGATCGCGGGGTCGTCCGCGGCGGCGGCTTCCATGCCGACGAAACCGCCGGGGAAACCGAGCGCGTTCAACTGCTCGTCGCGCGCCTTTTCGAGCGCGGAGATGCGCTCGGTGAGCGCGGTCTTGTGCTCGATGATCCCGGGCAGCGCCGGCAGCGGTTGCGCCGCGATCAGCGCTTTTTCCTCATCGGCGAGGAGGGATTCGAAGGCCAGAACAGCGGCGACTTCTTCGGTGACAGTGGCAAGCAGGGCGTCTCTCATTGCATCGCTCGAATAGCGGTTTCACAAAAGCCGCCGGTGCCATGAACGCCGCTTGCCGCCGCGCGCCTGTTTCTCGCAAGGCGCGGCCGGGTCACTGCGTTCAGCCGCCGGTCGGCGGGGTTCTCGTTTGCAGCAGGTCGCGGGCGGTGCTCAAAATGCCGTCGGCGATCTTGCTCGTGTCCATCTTCAGGCTGCCGTCGCGGATCGCGGCCTTGATCGACTCGACTTTCGCCGTGTCGATGTCCGAGCTGTTCGATGCGCGCAGGTCCGTCGACAGCGACGACAGGCTCACTGTCGAATTCTTCGCCGTGCTCGTGCCCGATTGCTGCACGGTGCTCGCGGCGCCCTTCGCGTCGTTTTGCGACGCGCGTTGCAGGTTGTCTTGAAGGCCTGCCAGTGTGGTGTTGCTAGTCGTATCGATCTTCACGATGTCCATTCCCGAACGTGTTGAGTCCTTTAACGGCGAGGGAGCTTGAAAACTTTACCCTGCCGATGGAACCGCAACTGCCGTTCGGCGCGCTCATCGCCCTCAAAGCCTTGTCGAGCGGGCATTCAGCGCATTTGAAACAAAATGAAACAAGCGTGGGGAACCGAACATAAGCCCGCTTCAGAGGGCGATTTCCACCGTCTGACTGTCCTTCAATATGCCGGTGATGATCCGGCCGCCGGCAGTTTTTACACGTACTTGCTGGCCGGGCGCCGCGTTGTTCATCGCGGTGCCTTCGGCCGAAATCGAAAAGCCCGAGCCGCCCGCGACCACGTGCACGTTCTGGCCGATCGCCACCGAGCTTGCCGCGCGCAGCATGTCGGTGCGCAGCGGCAGGCCCGCGGGCACGCGCGACAGCGCGACCGCGCCGACGGCCTGCGCCGGATCGGTGACGATGGCCTGCGGCATCGCGGTGATGTCGCCGTCGCGGGCGACCAGATCGGCGTTGCTCAGCACTTCGCCCGGCGCGATGGCGCGCGCGGCCGTATAGAAAGTGGCGTTGAGCGACACGCGCGCCTGCACGTAGAGCGTCCACGGGCGCTCGCCGACGCAGCGCACGCCGACGGTCATGCGGCCCCAGAGGCGCGCGCCGGTCGGCATGAACGGATCGAGCGCGGAGCAGGCGGCGAGGCCGCGCGGGAAAACGGGCGTGACGGTGATCTCGACCTTGCCCGGCAAGCCGGCAGCCTGCTGCTGCAGAAAATTGAGCGCGGCGACGCGGATCGATTCGCCATCCTGCATCGTCGTGGCGGGCGCGCCTGGCGCTTGCGGCAACGCGACGGCGACGGGCGTGGTTGCTGCGGCCGATGGATTGAAGCTCACGCGTCTCATCGGCGAAGCGGCGCCGGCGACGGGCGTCGCGGGACTCGCCGCGACGGGTTTTGCATTCGTGGCGCGAGCAACGCCATCGTCGCGCGTCACGACGACAGGCATCACATCGCGCGATGCGGAAAGCGCGGGCGCCTTCACGAGCGCGGGCGCCGGAGCAACGGACGCACGCGCGGGCTTCGCTTCGCTCGGTCCGGGAATCACGATCATGCCGCTCGCATCGTTCATCGATTCATCGGCGGCGTCGGCGCGGGCGTCGAGTTCGAGCGCGGCGTTGCGCATCGCGGCGTCGGCGGCTTTCGTCGCGGCGCGATAGCCGCTCGCACGCGCGATTTCAGACGCGGGCATCGCCGCGACGGGAGCCGATGCGCGCGAAACGGGCGCATTCAGGCTCTTCGCCATATCGGCCGCCGCGGCCGGATTGGTCTCGGCGTTGCCCGGAATGACGATCGGGCCGTCGCTCTGCTCGGCATGCGCGAGCAGAGCGACGCCCATGAAAAGGGATGCGCCCAGCGTGCGGCGCGCGAACGTCGCTGCGACGCGAGCCGTGGGGTTCGATGCACGCTGCGCGGACCTGCTCATCAACTTTCTCCGTACCTGTTCCGATCGAGCCGCGAAAACATGCGGCAACTTCCAACGAAACGAATTCTAGATATCGGCGGGCGCGGGCAAGCGTCGAATAGAGGCCCCGTTTCCCGGTTATTCGTCGGATTAGTTCTTGCGCGCCGCTCCTAAGATTCGTGTCATGCAAAAAGGCCTCGGCGCTGCCGACAGGAGAAACCGCAATGCTAGACAGACTCGACAAGGAATTCGCTTTTGGCCGTGAGGCGCTCGATGTACGCGCGTATCGGCAGGAATTGCTGTCGTCGAATATCGCCAACGCCGACACGCCCGGCTACAAGGCGCGCGACGTCGATTTCTCGAGCGCGCTCGCGGGTGCGCTCAAGCAGGGCGGCGGCGCGACGAACAACTCGACGCTGAAGATGGCGCAGCCCGTCAGCGTGAGCGTGAGCGGCGGCCTGGCCGCGACGGCCAAAGGCCACATGAGCGGCACGTCGACGCTTTCGGCATCGGGCGGTTCGAGCGACGACTACGGCAAGCTCGCCTACCGCGTGCCGAACCAGCCGTCGCTCGACGGCAACACGGTCGACCTCGACGCCGAGCGCGTGCAGTTCGCGGACAACGCGCTGCACTTCGAGGCGGGCATGACGGTGCTGTCGTCGCAGATCAAGTCGATGCTCTCGGCGATCACATCGAACAGTTAAGGAATACCCATGCCCTCTTTGATGAACATCTTCAACGTCGCCGGCTCGGCGATGTCCGCCCAGGCGCAGCGCCTGAACGTCACCGCGTCGAACCTCGCGAACGCGGACAGCACGACCGGCCCGGACGGCCAGCCGTACAAGGCGAAGCAGGTCGTGTTCGCGGTCGATCCGCTCGGCGGCGCGCGCACCGCGTCGGGCCAGCAGGTCGGCGGCGTGCAGGTGACCGGCGTGATCGACGATCCGAGCCCGATGAAAACCAGCTACGACCCGAGCAACCCGGCGGCGAACGCGGACGGCTACGTGACGCTGCCCAACGTCGATCCGGTGCAGGAGATGGTCAACATGATTTCCGCGTCGCGTTCCTATCAGGCGAACGTCGAGACGCTCAATACCGCCAAGCAATTGATGCTCAAGACTTTGACCATCGGAACCTGATCGAGAAACTTAAGGAACACCACGTGAGCTCCTCCAGCACCACTATCGGCAGCAACGGCACGACCGTCTCGCAAACGCTGCTCGACACCATGAACGGCGCGTCGTCGTCGAGTTCGTCGACGTCATCCACGTCGGGCACGTCGGCGCAGGATCTGCAGAACACTTTCCTCACGCTGCTCGTGACGCAGTTGAAGAACCAGGACCCGACCAATCCCGCCGACAGCTCGCAGATGACCTCGCAGCTCGCGCAGATCAACACGGTGTCGGGCATCGGCCAGCTGAACACGTCGCTGTCCTCGCTCGCGACGCAGCTTTCCGCCGGCCAGCAGACGCAGGCCGCGCTGCTCATCGGCTCGAGCGTGCTCTCGGCGGGCAACGGCGTAACCGTGTCGAAGGGCGCGTCGTCGAGCTTCGGCGTGCAACTGGCGAGCGACGTGAGCGACCTGCAGATCGTCGTGAAGAACTCGTCGGGCCAGATCGTCAACACGCTCGATCTCGGCGCGCAGGGCGCGGGCGTCGTGCCGGTGACGGGCTGGACGCCGGTCGATTCGAAGGGCGCCACGCTCGCCGACGGCAGCTACACGATCACCGCGCAAGGCACGATCAACGGCCAGCAGGCGACCGCGACGACGCTGTCGGCCTCGCAGGTGCAAAGCGTCGTGCAGATGTCGGGCGGTGCGCCGGGTCTCAAGCTCTCGAACGGCTCGACGGTTGCGCTGACGGGCGTCGCTTCGATCCTCTGATTCCACATTCATTTTGGACGAGCGTGGTCTCGTCACGGAGAAACATCAAATGAGTTACCAACAAGCACTGAGCGGTCTGGGCGCTGCATCGAGCGATCTCGACGTGATCGGCAACAACATCGCGAACGCGAACACGGTCGGCTTCAAGCAAGGCTCGGCGCAATTCGCCGACATGTACGCGAGCTCGATGGCCACGGCCGTCAGCAACCAGATCGGCATCGGCACGCGCCTGTCCGAAGTGCAGCAGCAGTTTTCGCAAGGCACGATCACCACGACCAATCAGGCGCTCGACGTCGCGATCAACGGCAACGGTTTCTATCAGTTGTCGAACAACGGCTCGGTCGTGTATTCGCGCAACGGCGTGTTCCATCTCGACAACAACGGCAACATCGTCAATTCGTCGGGCCTGCAACTGATGGGCTACGCGGCGGATTCGAGCGGCGTCGTCAACAGCGCGAGCACGGTGCCGCTCACGGTGCCGACGGCGAATATCGCGCCGACCGCGACGAAGAAGATCACCGCCGCGTTCAACCTGAACTCGCAGGACGACGTCAAGGCAGCCGCCGACTTCGACCCGACCAACGGCAACACCTACAACGCGTCGACGTCCGTCGATGCCTACGACTCGGTCGGCGGCACGCAGAAGGTGTCGGTGTACTTCACGAAGTCCGGCACGAACTCGTGGGAAGCATTCGCGGGCTACGGCGATCCGGTTTCGCAAAAGACGGATCTCGGCCCCGTCACGTTCGATTCGTCGGGCAACCTGACCTCGGGCAAGACGTTCTCGTTCACGATCCCCGACGGCGCGAGCGCGACGGCCGGCGCGACCCAGACGCTCACGCTCGATCTCTCCGGCACGACGCAGTACGGCGCGAAGAGCGGCCTCACGAACCTGCATCAGGACGGCAACAGCACGGGCGAACTGACGGGCTTCACGGTCGGCAGCGACGGCATGCTGACGGGCAACTATTCGAACGGCGAAACCAAGGCGCTCGGCCAGATCGCCGTCGCGAACTTCAACAACCAGAACGGTTTGCAGAACCTCGGCGGCAACGTGTACGCGCAGACGGCGGCTTCGGGCGCGGCGCAGGTTTCCGTGCCGGGCTCGACCAACCACGGCACGCTGCAGGGCGGCGCGGTGGAGAACTCGAACGTGGACCTGACGAGCGAGCTCGTGAATCTGATCACCGCGCAGCGCAACTATCAGGCGAACGCGCAGACGATCAAGACACAGCAGACCGTCGATCAGACGCTGATCAATCTGTAAGCATCGGTCGCACGCAATAAACGCATCAGGGAAGAAGGAAGCGATTCATGGACCGTCTGATCTACACCGCGATGACTGGCGCAAGCCAGGCGCTCGAACAACAAGCCGTCGTGGCGAACAACCTCGCGAACGCGTCGACCACGGGTTTCAAGGCGCAGCTCGCCGCGTTCCGCCAGGTGCCGATGTCGTTCGAGAACCAGTCCGCCGATGGCACGACGCGCACCTTCGTGCTGTCGTCCACGCCGAACGCGGACTACTCGGCGGGACCGGTGCAGCAGACCGGCAATCCGCTCGATGTCGCGGTTCAGGGCCCCGGCTGGCTGTCCGTGCAGGCGGCGGACGGCAGCGAGGCGTACACGCGCGCGGGCAATCTGCACGTCGATCAGAACGGCCAGCTCGTCACGGCGAACAATCAGCCGGTGCTCGGCGGCGGCGGTCCACTGTCGATTCCGCCGGGCGCGGAAGTGACGATCGGCCGCGACGGCACCATCTCCGCGCTGATTCCGGGCGATCCGCCGACGGCGATCGCGGTCGTGGATCAACTGAAGCTCGTGAATCCCGATCCGGCGACGCTCACGCGCGGCGACGATGGCCTCTTCCGGACCGCGACCGGCGACCCCGCCGATGCGGACCCGAACGTGGTCGTCGCCGGCGGCGCGCTCGAAGGCAGCAACGTGAATCCGGTCTCCGCGATGGTCTCGATGATCACCAACGCGCGGCAGTTCCAGATGCAGACCAAGCTGATGGAATCGGCGGACCAGAACGAACAGTCGGCCAACAAGCTGCTCAACTTCTCCTAAGCGGCGAACGCAAGCTAAACAGGATACGAAAGAACATGAATCGCTCTCTCTACATCGCCGCGACCGGCATGAATGCGCAACAGGCGCAAATGGACGTGATCTCGAACAACCTCGCCAACGTGGGCACGAACGGCTTCAAGGGCTCGCGCGCGGTGTTCGAGGATCTGCTGTATCAGACCACGCGTCAGCCGGGCGCGAACTCGACGCAGCAAACCGAACTCGCATCGGGCGTGCAGCTCGGCACCGGCGTGCAACAGGTCGCGACCGAGCGCCTCTACACGCAGGGCAATCTCCAGCAGACCGGCAATTCGAAGGACGTCGCGATCAACGGCCAGGGCTTCTTCCAGGTGACGATGCCGGACGGCACGACCGCCTACACCCGCGACGGCTCGTTCCAGACCAACGCGCAAGGCCAGCTCGTCACGTCGAGCGGCTATCAGCTGAACCCGGCGATCACGATTCCGCAGAACGCGACGTCGATCACCATCGGTTCCGACGGCACCGTGTCCATCACGCAGCCGAGCAGCACGGCGAACACGACGGTCGGCGCGATCCAACTCGCGACCTTCATCAACCCGGCCGGCCTCGAAGCGCGTGGCGAAAACCTGTTCTCCGAGACGGGCAGCTCGGGCGCGCCGAACGTGTCGCAGCCGGGCCTGAACGGCGCGGGCTCGCTCCAGCAGGGTTACGTGGAAGCGTCGAACGTGAACGTGGTGCAGGAACTCGTCAACATGATCCAGACGCAGCGCGCCTACGAGATCAACAGCAAGGCCGTGACCACGTCCGACCAGATGCTGCAGACGCTCTCGCAGATGCAGGTTTGAAGTAACGCTTAACCAGAGTCACCACGATGTCGCCTACTCAAATCCTCTCGCGTGCAACGATTGCCGCGCTCATTGCAGCGCTCGGCGCGTGCGGCCTCGTGCCGAAAGAGCCGATCGTCCAGCAGCCGATGACCGCGCGTCCGCCGCAGCCGCCCGTCGGCACGCGTTCGCCCGGTGCGATCTACAACGCGGGCTACGCGGGCCGGCCGCTGTTCGAAGATCAGCGTCCGCGCAACGTGGGCGACATCCTGACCATCGTGATCTCGGAAAACGTCAACGCGACGAAGTCGTCGGCGGCGAACACCAACCGCGCCGGCAACGGCTCGTTCGCCGTGCCGACGACGCCGGCCCTCTTCGGCGGCCTCTTCAACAACACGAACCTGTCGGCCACCGGCGCCAACAAGTTCGCCGCGACGGGCGGCGCGAGCGCGGCCAACACGTTCAGCGGCACGCTCACGGTTACCGTCACGGACGTGCTGCCCAACGGCAATCTGATGGTGAGCGGCGAAAAGCAGATGCTCATCAACCAGGGCAACGAATTCGTGCGCTTCTCGGGCGTCGTCAATCCGACGACCATTTCGGGCACCAACACCGTGTTCTCCACGCAAGTCGCCGACGCGAAGATCGAATACTCGGCGAAGGGTTACATCGACGAAGCGCAGAACATGGGCTGGCTCCAGCGCTTCTTCCTCAACGTCGCGCCGTTCTGATCATGAATCCGTTTCTCCGTTTCGTTTCGTTCTCGCTCGCGGCCGCGCTCGTCGCGATCGGCTCCGCGCCGCATGCACACGCCGAGCGTCTGAAAGACCTCGTTTCGTTCCAGGGCGTGCGTGACAATCCGCTGATCGGTTACGGTCTCGTCGTCGGTCTCGACGGCACCGGCGACCAGACGATGCAGACGCCGTTCACGACGCAGTCGCTCACCAACATGCTCGGCAATCTCGGGATCACGGTGAACTCGGCGACCACGCAGAACATGCAGTTGAAGAACGTCGCCGCCGTGATGGTGACCGCGACGCTGCCGCCGTTCGCGCGCCCCGGCGAAGCGATCGACGTGACTGTGTCCTCGCTCGGCAACGCGAAAAGCCTGCGCGGCGGCACGCTGCTGATGTCGCCGCTGAAGGGCGCGGACGGCCAGGTGTACGCGATGGCGCAGGGCAACCTCGTCGTCGGCGGCGCGGGCGCGAGCGCGAACGGCAGCAAGGTGCAGGTGAACCAGCTCGCGGTCGGGCGCATCTCGGCGGGCGCGATCGTCGAGCGCGCGGTGCCGTCGGCGTTGCAGCAGCAGGGCGGCGTCATGCAGATGGAACTGCGCGAGATGGACTTCGACACGACGCAGCGCATCGTCGCGGCGGTGAACAATCAGTTCGGCATGGGCACGGCGCTCGCGCTCGACGGCCGCACGATTCAGTTGCGCGCGCCGCAGGATGCGAGCGAGCAGGTGTCGTTCATGGCGCAGTTGCAGAACATCGACGTGCGTCCGGCGCAGGCCGCCGCGAAGGTGATCCTGAACGCGCGCACCGGCTCGATCGTGATGAACCAGATGGTCACGCTGCAGAACTGCGCGGTCGCGCACGGCAACCTTTCGGTGGTCATCAACACGAAGACGGCGGTGAGCCAGCCGGGCGCGTTCTCGAACGGGCAGACGGTGGCGGCGAAGGAATCGTCGATTCAACTGAAGCAGGACAGCGGCGCGCTCAAGATGCTGAACGCGGGCGCGAATCTCGCGGATGTCGTAAAGGCGCTCAACGCGCTCGGCGCGACGCCGGCGGATCTCATCTCGATCCTTCAGTCGATGAAGGCCGCGGGCGCGCTGCGCGCAGACCTCGAAATCATCTAAGGAACGAAAGCGCATGAACTCGAACACGACCGGCATCGCCAGCACCGCGTTGGCATCGACCGATACGACGAGCGGCTTTTCGAGCCTGTCGAACCGTTTCGCGCTCGACACGCAGGGCTTCGACGCGCTGCGTGCGCAGGCCGGCGCGAATCCGCAGCAGGGACTCAAGGAAGCGGCGAAGCAATTCGACGCGGTCTTCACGCAGATGATGCTCAAGAGCATGCGCGACGCGACGCCTTCGGACAGCCCGTTCGAATCGAACGATACGAAGTCGTTCACGTCGATGCTCGATCAGCAGCTCTCGCAGCAGATGTCGTCGAAGGGCATCGGCGTGGCGGACATGATGCTCAAGCAACTCATGCGCAACGCGGATGGCCAGCCCGACGCGAGCGGCAAGGGCGGCGCAGGCGCGATGAACGGGATGCAGGCGCTCGGCGGCATGTCGGGCGGCAGCGGCGACCTCGAAGCGAACGCGGGCAACATCGCCGCGATGAACGCGATGGCGAAGGCATACGCGGCGGCGCAGGCCAACAAGACAAGCGGGTCGCTCGCGGGCAAGGGCTACACGGCAGCGGATTCGCTCGAAGCGCCGGCGCGCGGCAACGGTTCGGACAAGGTGAACGCGTTCGTCGACCGCCTTGCGGTGCCGGCGCAGGCCGCGAGCGCGGCGACCGGGATTCCGGCGCGCTTCATCATCGGCCAGGCGGCGCTCGAATCGGGCTGGGGCAAGCGCGAGATCAAGAACGCGAACGGTTCGACGAGCCACAATATCTTTGGCATCAAGGCGTCGAGCAACTGGACCGGCAAGACTGTCGATTCGGTCACGACCGAATACGTCAACGGCAGGCCGCAAAAGGTCGTCGAGAAGTTCCGCGCCTACGATTCGTACGAGGAAGCGCTGACCGATTACGCGAGCGTCATCAAGAACAATCCGCGCTATGCGCCGGTGATTCAGGCATCGCGCGATGTCGCGGGCTTCGCGCACGGCATGCAGAAGGCGGGCTACGCGACCGACCCGCAGTACGCGAAGAAGCTCATTTCGATCATGCGTCAGATCGTCTGACGCAATCAGCCGATGTTTGCGGCCGTCTTCTTGCTGTAGAAGGCGTCGCATGCGCGAATTCCGGTGCGCGGACAGCGCGATTGTTCGGATCTTTTACGGCAGCAAACGTTTTACGTTCGTAGGGACGGCGCACCACATACATTTTTCGGTGGCCAACCCTAAACTTTCGAAGAAGTATGCCGCTAACCTGAATAATCGAAGTGCCGGACCGATTCTGGTTCGGATCGACGCGCGACGTTCGACGAATCGGGCGGCGCGAGCACAATGAACACGGCTAGCACCATGAACACCTATCTCAAGCATGACGTTGCCGACGACGACATCGCGCCGAACGTGGATTTCGGCCGGCGCAATCCGCTGGAAATCGGCGTGGCGCTGCGCAATCTCGCCAATCGCGGCGACTTTCTGACGGCGCAATATGGCGACGGGCAAATCGTCACGCGTTTGCTTGACGTCGATGTGACCGCGCATCGATTCACTTTCGACTGGGGCGGCGTGGCGGAGCAGAACCGCGGCGTGCTCGCCTCGCAGAAGCTCGTTTTCAACGCGGCGCCGGAAGGCGTGCGGGTAGAGTTCACGACGCCGACGCCGCGTGAGACGGTGTTCGATGGACGCCCGGCGTTCGAGGTCGAGTTTCCCCCGGTGCTGTATTACATGCAGCGGCGCGAGTATTTCCGCGTCGAGGCGCCGGTGCTCGATCCTTATATCTGCACGGGCTCGCTGCCGGAAGGGGAGCGGTTTCGCTTCGAGGTGCATGATTTGTCGCTGGGCGGCGTTGCTTTGCGCACAACGGATGAGCGCGTTGCGAATCTCGAGATGGGCATCGTGATTCAGGATGCCGAGCTGCATTTCAGCGCTAATGGGAAGGTTACGCTGGATATGAAGCTTGTTTCGCATCGGGAATCGACTACGGCGAAGGGTGATTGCCGATATACCATCGGGTTCAAGTTTGTTTCGATGCCGGGGTCGGCGGAGAATACGCTGCAGCGGCTTATTACTCAGTTGGAGATGAAGCGGCGGTCGTTGGCGAAGTAGGGGTTTTGGTTTTGCTTTCGCTGGATCCCGTGTTCATGGTGGTTTATTAGCACTGCCCCTCCCCGGGGCGGGGGTCACTTTCTTTGCTGCTGCAAAGAAAGTAACCAAAGAAAGCAGCTCGCTTAAGCCCGCGGTCACACGCAGGTTGGCCATGCTTGCCAGCCCACGGTGGCCCTCGCCTAAGTGTCGCCCTCGAAGGCCCAATCGGGCTTGGCTCGCGCACGGTCTGACATATCGCACCGCTTGGTTACTGGTTCAGCACCAAATGGCTCCGGCCCGCTTCGCGGCCGACGGGTCAATCGGGTTTGCGTGCGCACACGTACTCGCTACGTTTCCATCCACTGCATTCGCATTCCACTGGTTTCCCTTGCATACCCAACGGCAGCGCGTAGCGCTGTGCCGAAGCTATTTCGTGCTGAACCAGCGCGCTTAATGTTATGGCTCGGCAGACCGTGCGCGAGCCAAGCCCGGCTGGGCCTTTGAGGGTGACACTTAGGCGAGTGCCATTGGCGGCTGGCAAGCATGGCCAAACTGCGTGTGACCGCGGGCGTCTCGAGCTGCTTTCTTTGGTTACTTTCTTTGCAGCAGCAAAGAAAGTGACTGCCGCCCCGCACAGGGGCAGTGCTAATAGACCACCGCGAAACCGGGATCCGGCAAAAAAAACCAAAACCAAAGAAATAAGCCATAAAACTCCCGCTCTTCCGGCAATAGCCATTGCAGCCCCCCTCCGATAATGGCCCCATCGCGACAACCGTCCACAAAGCGCGCAAACGCTCAACTTCCCCGGCAATCGGCCGATATACAAAACAGCCATGCGGCAGCGCACGCTCAATCGCCGCCTCACCAGGATTCACGCATGTCCAATAACATCTTCAGCATTGGTCTTTCCGGTCTGAATGCGGCCCAGTGGGGCCTGACGACCACGGGACAGAACATCAGCAACGCCGCGACACCGGGCTATACGCTCGAGAAGGTCTCGTATCAGGAGTCGTCCGGTCAGTTCACCGGCTCGGGTTATCTCGGCAACGGCGTTCAGGCCGTCACCGTCACGCGTCAGTACAGCCAGTACCTGACGACGCAAGTGAACAACACGCAGGCGTCGAGCAGCGCGGCGAGCACGTATTACTCGCTGATCTCGCAGCTGAACAACCTCGTCGGCGATCCGACCAAGGGCATCGCGCAAGGCATCACGAATTACTTTTCCGGCCTGCAGTCGGTCGCGAATTCCGCGAGCAGCACTGCCGCGCGCCAGTCGCTGATGAGCAGCGCGCAGACGCTCGCGGATCAGATCAACTCGGCCGGCCAGCAATACGACCAGTTGCGTCAGAGCGTCAACACGCAACTGACGAGCGCCGTCTCGCAGATCAACAGCTACTCGCAACAGATCGCCGATCTCAACAAGCAGATCAACATCGCCAGTGCAGGCGGACAGCAGCCGAACCAGTTGCTCGATCAGCGCGATCAGCTCGTCACGAACCTGAGCTCGATGATCGGCGTGCAGGTCGTGCAGCAGGACGGCAACTACAACGTGTTCATCGGCAACGGGCAGCCGCTCGTCGTCGGCAATACGCAATACGGGCTGCAAGCGGTGCCGTCGGCTTCCGATCCGAGCGAACTCGCGGTCGCGTTCAAGAGCCGCGACGGCACCACGCAAACCGCCGCGAACACGCAATACGTCGACAACTCGGCGCTCACGGGCGGCGTGGTCGGCGGGCTCATCGACTTTCGCACGCAGACGCTCGATCCGGCGCAGGCGCAACTCGGCGCCATCGCGACGAGCTTCGCCAGCCAGTTGAACGGTCAGAACGCGCTCGGCCTCGACCTGAACGGCCAGCCCGGCGGCAAGCTGTTCTCGACCGGCGATCCGAACATCATCGCCAACGCGCGCAACCAGGGCACCGGCACGCCGACGGCCACGATCGTCGATGGCACGCAGCCGCCCGCCAACGATTTCACCGTCACCTACGACGGCAGCAAGTACACGGTGACCGACCCGGCGACCGGCCAGCAACTCGGCTCGATCGATCCGGCGACGGAGACGCAGAAGACGATCAACGGCCTGAACATCGACGTGTCTTCGCTGACCGGCGTGCAGAAGGGCGACTCGTTCACGATCCAGCCGACACGCGCTTCGCTCGACAACTTCAAGCTCACGACGAGCAACGGCGCGGCGATCGCGGCGGCATCGCCCGCGGTGACGTCGGCGGCAAGTACGAACACGGGCACGGCGTCGATCTCGTCGGCGACGGTGACGAGCAACGCGATGTCGTCGGACATCAACCTGAAGTACAGCGCGGCGGCGAACGGCTTCACGTCGGACGTGGCGGTGACCGTCGGCGGGACCAGTTACGCCGTCGGCCAGACGATTCCCTACGATGCGACGAAGGGCCTGACGGTCTCGGCGAACGGCGTTTCCGCGACCATCAGCGGCACGCCGAAGGACGGCGACGCGTTCAAGATCGCGCAGAACAAGGGCGGCACGAGCGACGGCAGCAATGCGCTCGCGATGGCGAACCTGGTGTCGTCGAAGTCGCTCAACGGCGGCACCGAGACGCTGACGAGCTCGTACGCGGGCTACATCAACACGATCGGCAACACGACCAACCAGCTCAAGGCGACGAGCACGGCGCAGACCGCGCTCCTGACTCAAGCAACTTCGGCGCAGCAATCGGTGCAGGGCGTGAACCTGAACGAAGAAGCGGCCAACCTGATTCAGTATCAGCAGCTCTATCAAGCGAACAGCAAGGTGATTCAGACCGCCGCGACGCTGTTCCAGTCGCTGCTCGGCATGTTCAACTGAGGTTAAACGCGATGCGGATTTCCAGTTCCCAGTACTTCAACATGAACGTCGCTTCGATGAGCGACCAGCAGAGCACGCTCGCGTCGATGTATCAGCAGATCTCATCGGGCAAGCGCATTCTCACCGCGTCCGACGATCCGCTCGGCGCGGCGCAGGCGGTGCAGCTCACGTTGAAGAGCGGCGCGCTCGCGCAATACAGCTCGAACCAGACGACCGCGCTGTCTTCGCTGCAGCAGGAAGACTCCACGTTGAGCAACGTGAGCAACGTGATCCAGAGCATCCAGACGCAGATCGTGCATGCGGGCGACGGTTCGCTCACCGATTCGGACCGCTCGGCGGTCGCGACCGCGATCCAGGGTTTGCGCGATCAGCTCTTCGGTCTTGCGAACACCACGGACAGCGACGGCAACTACATCTTCTCGGGGCTCAAGGGCGGCACGGCGCCGTTCTCGAACAATGCGTCGGGCACCGGCGCGAGCTATTCCGGCGACCAGGGACAGCGCACCGTGCAGATCAGCGAGGGCCGTTCGATTCCTGTCGGCGACACGGGCCAGTCGATCTTCCAGAGCGTATCGCCGATGGAAAGCGATCCGGTGTCGCGCGCGGCCGATACGAACACGGGCACGGCGACGATCAGCGCGGTGAGCGTGAGCGACACGAGCAATCCGGGCAACGCGAGCAAGTACACGATCTCGTTCTCGGTTTCGCAGACGGATGGATCGACGACCTATTCGATCACGTCGAATCCGGCGGACAACACGCTGCCGACGAACGTGGCCTACACGGGCAAGACGGACATCACGCTCGGCGGCCAGAAGGTGACGCTCGACGGCACGCCCGCGGACAAGGACTCGTTCACCGTGCAGCCGGCGGCGAGCGAAAACAACGACATCTTCGCGACGCTCGACACGCTCGTGAACGCGCTCAAGCAAACGACGGGATCGCCGAGCGCCGGGGCAGCGCTGACGAATGCGTTGACGACGGCGGGCACGAAGATCAACAACACGTTCAACAACGTGCTGTCGGCGCAGACGGTGGTGGGCGGACGCGAGCAGCAAGTGCAATCGACGCAGACCGCGATGCAGACGAGCCAGACGCAGACGGCGAGCGATATCGCCAATCTGACGAGCATCGATCTGGTGTCGTCGATCAGCCAGTATGAGTTGACGCAGAATTCGTTGCAGGCCGCGCAGATGGCTTTTTCGCAGATTCAGAAGATGTCGTTGTTTGATTACATCGGAAGTTGATGCGCTTTACTTCGGGTGCCGAACGGCCAGCTATGAACGGCGCCTGCGAAATGGGAGATTTCGCGTAGTCCCGTCGTGCGCCGTTAGACATGATGTTGCCGTGCGGCACCAGGGAATCTGCATATCGTCGATGCCTCCGGCTGCCGCGCAGTCACTGCCCTTCGGGGAACGCGACCTAAGGAGGCTGCGTGGTAACATCGGCTCGGCATGCTCTCGGGCGGGGCAGCAACTTCCAGAATTCCGGTCATCACAACGACATGAGCAACCATGAGCGCTTCAACGTCGTCTATGACGGCCCTGCACTCGCGGAACATCGAATGGATGTGCGCGATCTCGCGCCGGCGCTCGTGGCCATCGCCGATTTGTTCACGGCAGCGAACAAGGAGCTGAACGGCGATTCCGCCGATGTTCGCGTCGAAGTCAAGGGCAGCTTCAAGGCGGGGTCGTTCGAACTCGATCTCATCTTCGTGCAGCAACTGCTGACACAGATACGGGATATTTTTGCCGGGTCCAGTGCTTCCGCGATCTCCAACGCCTATACGATTCTCACCATCCTCGGGCTTATCGGGGGCGGTGGCGTCGTCGGACTTCAGCGCAAGCTGCGCGGACGCCGGCCGCATCGCATCGAACAGATCGGTGAAGTGTCACGCGTATGGATCACGGAAACTGAATCTGTCGAGGTCGAGGCCAGTGTCGTGCGTCTTTGGCGCAGTACGGTTGTGCGCGCCAGTTTGAGCAAGACCTTGTCGCCTCTCGAGCGCGAAGGCATTTCGAACTTCGGTATCGTGCGTGGCGAGCAAGTGGAACTCATCGTCGAAGACGACGAGCTTGCGTCGTTTGCCACATTCAACAATGACAGCGGTGAAGTCGTATCGGACTTCGTTGCAAGGAAAGTCTTGCTCGTCGAATCCGTCGTTTTCAAGGATGGAAACAAATGGCGCGTTCACGACGGCCAGTATCCGTTCTTTGCGGCACTTGACGACGAAGAGTTTCTGGCCAAAGTGAATGACGGCGAACGCTTCGGAAAAGGCGATGTTCTGGTTGTGGACGTTCGCCAGATACAGACGATCGAAGCGGGCACGCTAAAAACCGAGTACCGAATCGTCAAGGTTCATGAACACCGCGCGCCTCTGCAACAGACACTTCTCTGATTCGGCACGGGCGATACGTGGCAGCATTCAAAGCCCCCCCACCACCCGCCCCACCTCCACAATCCCCACATCGAAAATCCGCTGAAAAAACGGCATCAAATTAGGCACCATAAGCTGCAGCAAAAGCAGCCCGACGAGCATCGTCACCGGAAACCCAACCTGAAAAATCCCGATCTGTGGCGCAGCGCGATTAAGAATGCCGAGCGCAAGATTGGCGATCAACAGCGCCGCCACGATCGGCAACGCGAGCAGCAATCCCGTCGAAAAGACACTGCCGCCATATCCCACAAGAACGCGCCACCCTTGCGCATGCGACGCCGCCGCAACGACGTTCGCCTCAATCGGCACGCTGTGAAACGTAGCGATAAGCGCACTGATCAACTGCAAATGCCCATCGAACACGAGAAACGCGAGCATCGCGAGTGTGTTCAAATAGCGCGAAACGACCACCGCATTGCCGCCCGCGCGCGGATCGTAAAGCATCGCGAAGCCGAGGCCCATCTGCTGGCCGATGAACTCGCCGGCCGCATCGACGGCGGCGAACGCGATCTGCATCACCATGCCGATGGCCGCGCCGATCAGAAACTGATTGACGATGATCCACACGCCCGCCGCGGAAAACACCGTCGCCTGCGGCATGGCAGGAAGCGTCGGCGCGACGATCAGCGAAATGAACGCGGCGACCGCAATCTTCACGCGCATCGGAATCGCCATGTGGCTCAGCACGGGCGCGGTGGCGATCAGCGCGAGGATGCGCACGAACGGCCATAGAAACGCGGTGAGCCAGCCGTTCAGTTGCGCATAGGTGACGGAGAACATCGAACGAAACTCAGCCCGTGATCGCGGGCGTGATCGTGAAAACGTGACGCATGTAGTCGAGCAATGTCGACAGCATCCACGGACCCGCGATCACCAGCGTCACCGCGACCGCGATCAGCTTCGGAATGAACGACAGCGTCGACTCGTTGATCTGCGTCGCCGCCTGGAACAGGCTCACGACCAGACCGACGACGAGCGCGACCAGCAACAACGGCGCGGCGAGCAACAAGGCGACGTACATCGCCTGATGCGCCATCGTCATGACGGATTCGGGTGTCATGCGCGTCTCCTCAGGATACGAAGCTTTGAGCCAGCGAGCCGATCAGCAACTGCCAGCCATCGACGAGCACGAACAACATCAGCTTGAACGGCAGCGCGATAGTCGTCGGCGAAACCATCATCATGCCCATCGACATCAGCACGCTCGCCACCACCATGTCGATGATGAGAAACGGAATGAAGATCGTGAAGCCGATCTGGAAGCCCGTCTTCAACTCGCTCGTGATGAACGACGGCACGAGCAGCGACAGCGGCACGTCCTCCGGACCGTTCATCGGCGCGGCCTTCGAGATGCGTGCGAAGAGCGCGAGATCCGTTTCGCGCGTCTGCTTCAGCATGAATTGCTTGAAGGGCGCGACGCCGCGCGTCATCGCCTGGTCCATCGCGATCTGGCCATCGGAGAAGGGCTTGTACGCGTCGGTGTACGCGCGATCGAGCACGGGCGACATCACGAAGAACGAGAGAAACAGCGCGAGACCAACAAGCACCTGATTCGGCGGCGTGCTCGTCGTGCCGAGCGCCTGGCGCAACAGCGACAGCACGATGATGATGCGCGTGAAGCTCGTCATCATCAGGACCATCGCGGGGAGGAACGAGAGCATCGTCAGCAGCAGCATCGTCTGCACGCTGAGCGAATACGTGGTGCCGCCGTTCGGGCCGGGGCTCGTGTTGAAGGCCGGCAGGCCCGCCGTGCTCTGCGCGAACGCGAGATACGGCATCAAGCCGAGGATGACCGGCAGCGCGATCTTCACGCCACGCACGATATTGCGACTGACCTGCATTACTTGCTCCCGCCTACGAACTCTTTCGATAGGCTGGATTGTCGGCTAGGCGATTGCCGAACGATGGCGCGAACAGAGGGGAAAACCCGCGCCAACTCGTTCTATTGCGAAGCGCCCGCCGTAAACGAACATCGGGCGTTCGATCCTTGCGGACCACGCCCGATGCATCGGTCAAACCGAACGAACTTACTTGACGAACTTCTGGAGCCGCTTGTTGGCTTCGCCTGCGAGGGCGTCGCGGAACTTCGCGCCGAAGCTGCCGGCCGACGACGGCGCCGTAACGCCCACGCCTTCCACATCGGCCGATCCGGCGGGCATCGTGTGCAGGAGACGCACGTTGCCGGGACCCGCGCCGAGCACGAGCCACGTATCGCCCACTTCGACGACCGCGACGCGCTCCTTGTTGCCGAGCGATGCGCCGCCCACCACCTTTACGAGACCGCCGCGCTTGCCGCCGTGAACGCCGAACTTGCGCGCAAGCCACGCGCAGCCGAATACGAAGCCGATGACGACGACGAGCCCGACGAGCGTCTGCAGCACCGCGCCGAAACCGAGCGACGGCACCGCCGTGCCCGCGCCGACGCCCGAGGCGATCTGCGCGGCGTGGTTCACCGCGTTCATGTCGGCGGCGACGGAAAGAAGAGGCGCCGAGCAAAGCAGCGCGACGGCCAGGCGTTTCATCGATTCAGCTTCCGGATACGTTCGGACGGCGTGATGATGTCGGTCAGGCGGATGCCGAACTTGTCGTTCACCACGACCACTTCGCCCTGCGCGATGAGACAGCCGTTCACGAGCACGTCCATCGGCTCGCCGGCGAGGCCGTCGAGTTCCACGACCGAACCCTGCGCGAGTTGCAGCAAGTTGCGGATCGCGATCTTCGTGCGTCCGAGCTCCACCGTCATCTGCACGGGGATGTCGAGAATCATGTCGATGTCGTTGCGCGTCGAGGGCGCCGCCGCCTTCGACAGCGGCTGAAACACGCCCGCGCTCGCTGCCACCGGCGCATCGTTGCCGTTCTGCTCGGCGAGCGCGCTCGCCCAGTCGTCCAACAGGAGCTCGTCGCCTTTTTCCTGCGCGCCGGGCGCATCGTTCTGCATCAGATCACTCATATCCACCTTCCTTCATCGTGTCGCTTGCGCTGATCATCTTTTGCACGCGCAGCGCGTATTGACCATTGAACATTCCGTAGCCGCATTCCATGACCGGCACGCCATCCACTTTCGCGACGACCTGTTCCGGAATATCGATCGGCAGCACGTCGCCTGCGCGCATGTTGAGAATCTGTTCGAACGACGAGCGGATCTCGGCGAGATCCACCGTCAACTCCACTTCGGCCGATTGCACCTGCTGCGACAGCACGCGCACCCAGCGGCGGTCCACTTCGAGCGCTTCGCCCTGAATTGGCGATGAGAGCACGTCGCGGATCGGCTCGATCATCGAGTACGGCATGCAGATGTGCAGCGTGCCGCCTGTCGAGCCGAATTCGATCGTGAACTGCGTGACGATGACGATCTCGTTCGGCGTCGCCACGTTGGCGAACTGCGTGTGCATCTCCGAGCGCATGTATTCGAACTGCAGCGGCTTCACGCTGCGCCACGACGTCGCGTAGTGCTCGAACACCAGATTCAGCAGCTTGCTGATGATGCGCTGCTCGGTCTGCGTGAACTCGCGGCCTTCGACGCGCGTGTGAAAGCGCCCGTCGCCGCCGAACAGGTTGTCGACCACGAAGAACACGAGGTTCGGGTCGAACACGAACAGCGACGTGCCGCGCAGGGGCTTCACATGGACCAGGTTGAGGTTGGTCGGGATCGGCAGGTTGCGCGTGAATTCGCTGTACTTCTGCACCTTCACCGGTCCGACGGAAATTTCCGCCGAGCGCCGCATGAAGTTGAAGATGCCCACGCGCATCAGGCGCGCGAAGCGGTCGTTGATAATTTCGAGGCCGGGCATCCGGCCCCGGACGATGCGTTCCTGCGTCGCGATGTTGTACGGACGTACACCGACTGGCTTTTTCTCGTCAGCTTCCTGATCGATTTCGCCGGTGACGCCCTTGAGGAGGGCATCGACCTCCTCCTGCGACATGAACTCTTCGTGGCCCATGACTCTTTACTCGCTGATGCGGCGTTACTGGACGACGAATTCGGTGAACAGCACCTCTTCGACCCGCACTGGCTTCTCGGCCGAGCTCGCCGCGGTTTCGACCGCTGCGCGCAGCTCGCCCGCGAGCTGTTTCTTGCCGTCGACGGTCGCGAGATCGTCGGGGCGCTTGCCGGAGAGCAGAAGCAGCACGCGGCTGCGGACTTCGGGCATGTGCTCGGTGACGAGCAACTGGACCTTTTCGTCCTTGAGCTTGAGCGTGAGGCCGGCGCGCAGATAGTGCATGGTGCCGTCGTCGGACTGGAGGTTCACCGTGAGCGATTCGAGCGGAAAGAACACGGGCGGCGGTTCCGGTGCGGGCTTGGCCGGGCCGTGATTCTTGCCGAGGAAAAAGTAAGCGCCGCCGGCTCCCGCGCCGAGGAGCACGATCGCGCCGACGGCGATGATCAGGATCTTTTTGAGCTTGCCGCTCTTTGCGGGAACGATGGGTTGCTGGTTTGCGGTCGTGGTAGCCATGAATGCGTGCCTCTTTCGATAGGGTGAATTGTTGGCTATCGCCGTGTAAAGCGATGGGTCGAACAGAGGGGGGATTTGGGGTTATTCCATCTGATTGCTTTTGTCTTTCGACTTGGGGGCTTTTGTAGGGTTAACGGGGGAATTTCGGGAAACTTGTATTCGTGTTGGTTTATTAGCGTTGCCCCTGTGCGGGGCGGCAGTCACTTTCTTTGCTGCTGCAAAGAAAGTAACCAAAGAAAGCAGCTATCCCCAGCCTAAGCACTTCACACCGGCCGCGGCACAGGCGATTGGCCTAATGGCCCGGCAGTAGCGAGTGCCCCCAAAAACTCACCGGGCTTGGCTCGCGCACGGTCTGCCGCCCGA